>Ga0065704_10070261_pt1 | contig 45551 bp, 41 predicted proteins | sample SwiRhicommuniRL2_FD_59091 | JGI IMG/M metagenome (GOLD analysis project Ga0065704, IMG submission 59091) | Switchgrass rhizosphere bacterial communities from Rose Lake, Michigan, USA - RL2 v2 (version 2) | ecosystem: Host-associated > Plants > Roots > Rhizosphere > Soil | place: East Lansing, MI | reverse complement strand
ATCAAAATAACAACAACATCATTCAAAAAATTGATCAGGCCTGGGATGCTGAAGAGCGTTTGAGCGGTCTGGATGGTTCTTCAGCTATACATCAGCCCTATCCCATTCCACATACCATGACAATCATGGAACCTGCATTTGCCGGAGCACTTGCCGGTAACTATTCAACTGGATATTCCTACGTGTCAAACTTTTTTGAGACAGATGGCTATGTCTATTGGTTTCAGAAACATGAGTCAGGACATATGCACCAGCAAAAATGGGACTGGCATGCCGAGATCATGGCTGATTTTTATGCTGTAGCAGCAAATATTAACTTGGGATTACCCGCGAATAAAATCGGTCGTGATGGCGCTTGGGCAACGATCTGGACACGCGTAGCTGCTTATTTCAATAAACCGGATGCCGAAAGGGATTATAGTACGATATGGGGAGATGGCGGGGTGCAAGGAAGCCGATATCTAGGATCTGCAATGTTGATCCAATTGAAATATGCCTTTGGTGATACTTTTTATCATAACTTACATAAAATCGTAAGACAGGAAAAACCAACGCTGGCAAATGCAGCAGCTAAACATCAATATTTTATGCGTAAGGCATGCGAAATATCGGGTTACGATCTAACAGTTTTCTTTAAAAAATGGGGTTTTAATTATCCAACAATATATACTGAAATAGCAAATCTCAACCTGCCTAAGCCCATCGTTGATCCCTCCTTATTCACCGATAGTGAAAGGCCGATATTAGAAAATGGCGCGATCTATCAAATTGTAACTGCTCTAAACAACTCCAGTGTGATCGACGTGAACAACAGTGTACCGTCAAATGGCACACTCGTATCGCTGTGGTCAAAGAATATCCCAGCTTCAAACAATCAAAAGTTTATCGCAAGGAAACAGACGGACGGTACTTTTGTATTCAGATCTTCCGCTGACAGCACCAAAGTACTGGATGTACAAGGTGGAAGTGCGAGTAATGGCACACAGATTATTGTTTATACGTACCATGGCGGTTCATCCCAAAAATGGACACCGTTGAATAGCGGAAATGATTATATTTCTCTGAAATCTAGTGTCGGGACAAACTCTTATTTAGACATCTATAGTTCAAATACTTCCAACGGAACAAAAGTTCAAATTTGGACTGCAGGAACTGGGAATAATCAGAAATTTAAATTTGTAAAGCTTTAAGTTCGGCCTAACAATATGTATTTGTAATATACCTCCTATCGGAGCAAGCCTTAAGAGATGTTGAAACTTTTTAATATACTCTTACAATGAACAAGTACGCTATTTGGCGTCTCAGAGTTTTCCAAGGTAATGTTTATGCCCAAAAAGACCCTACCCTCAAAAGGGATAGGGTCTATATGTCTAAATCGAATATTTTAATACGTTATGGTAATTGGGATCGTCTTGAAGGTACTCATGTTAAACGTTGTGTTCTTATATAGAATGACGAGATTATACTGACCAGATTGCCATTGTCGGTCGCCAGTGATCTGATTGCCCAAACCGTCCTTTTCCGCCCCGATAATAATATCATCACCAGTTATGGCACCATTTGCCAGCTTATACGTGTTAACTTTAGATGCTGGCCCAAGATCTTTATGCTCCACTTTGGAAATAATTATGGCTTTCGTGAGATCCAGCTTATCAACGGTTTCAGGGAAATGATTCAATGTCCGTTTAATCAATGCTGTATATAAGATGCCGTCACCCTGTATTTGTTTAATCTGCGCTCGAGCTGTAAACTTATCCCCTTTTTTGAATACTATCGGGGTCTCAACATAGGTACCCATATAGTAAACCATATCATCGTTTCGGGAAAAGATATCACGGTCCACGACTGGATCGACAGGCATATTAGCAGCATCGAAGATCTGAAAATCTTCTTTTAGCTCCAGCTTCGATCCATTTACATCGTTTACAACGAAAAGGAAATCATATCTTCCCTCGGGTGCTTCCTGTGAAATGGTAAAATGTTTATGTACATTGGCATTTTTTAATCCTTTAAACTCATCCCAGGCGATTTCCATTTTCCATGGTGAGGTATAGCTCTGTCCGGCCTTTGGCAAAATCTTGACCTGAACAGATTCTATTTTATCTCCGGCAAGGAGATCTGCATTAAAATGAAAATCGCGGCCTCTAATCGCCTGCTTATTATTTGCATAACCGATTTCCACATTTTCAGCTGTCGGCTGACTAATTTCGGGCTCTTGTTTATCTTTCTTGCAAGAAACAAATAGTCCAGCGATGAGCATGATTGCGAGAAGAATTTTTACTGACTTGGTCATATGTTTTGGTTTTATTCGTTTTGCTGTTTTATTCATACTGCCAATGAGAAAGGATTAAAATCTTTTTGTTTGGTAAACACGAATGCAACACAGATGCAAATATAACAATCACACACACAAAAGCAATACAGTTGCATTAATATTTATAAAATACTCCCCTTTTCACTTAAATTTTATGGCGAAAGCAGGCTGGTTTCCTTAAATTAGAAAGTAAAGAGACACTGTACAGGAACAGTTCGGCCTTTACGGCAAGTATATTGATGAAGCAGTTCAATTCCTCGGGGTACTCCTTCATATTCCAGAAGGAAAAGGCAGTTTTGAGTTATTTTAGGAGGGAGTAGTTTGATATTTACATTGCAGATTTATTGGGCACAACGAAAGCTATCCCATAATCCATTTAGCTTTGTCCACACAGGAGCAGTTCGCTGCTGGGGTGAAAACTGGTGAAAAATAATTGTGTGGTCTGCGCCAGCACATTTTTTTAAATGAACAGTCGCATGGAGGATCATTGGCTTTTTCCCCATGTAATCCACCATTTGTATGGTTCCAGTAAAGGTCGATTCGTCTTCGCTTTGGGGTTCGTCCAACTTCTTGAATTGCGCTTTAGTTTTCTTGATCAGCTCCTTTGGCAAGGCACGCTTTTCGATGTTACGATTTACAAGTCCATCGAAGTACATCGCCAGATTATTTTCAATTGTTTCTGCATCGGGTGCTTGCTGCCCCTCGACATACCATAAGAAAGCATAGGACCAGTATTCATCACTCTCAGGCTTACTCCATCCGGTTGTAAAACGAACGTCCTCCACTCCTTTGTAGGGAATTTTAGATGCAAAGTCAATGGGAATCGGAAACCGCTCTATACCCCAGCCATCAAGATCAAGACTATATGGAGCTTGCCAAGCTACAGGATCAAATTTTTCCTGTGCTTGTAGTCCTATATTTATAGCCAAAATACAAATTAATAAAAAGATACATCTTATCATAATCGACTCATTTATTGCGGTTAAACTAAGATAACAATAAATTATTGAGTACGGATAATTTTTATTCAGCCTATTATAAAGAATATATCCCTGTTATTTATCCAAAGTTTCAAAAAGAGAGTTTTGAGATCTATATTCAGGAACTATTTCCTTAATCATCTGCACCAGACGCATTTTATCTTCATTTGGATCAGCCGTTTTCGCAAGAGCACATAATTGCTCTACACGTGCTTTCTGCAACTCCAAATCCGGCGTATTGACTTTAGCAATCATTATCTTATCATGATAGGTCTTTTCGGTATTCTCCCCATTAGCCAAAAGCTCTTCAAAGATTTTCTCTCCAGGACGGAGACCTACAATTTTGATATCAATATCTTCGGGATAATTATATCCTTTGAGCCTGATCATTTGCTTGGCTAGGTCTATAATCTTAACAGGCTCGCCCATATCAAAAACAAATATCTCTCCGCCTTTACCCATTACCGCAGCCTCCTGTACCAATTGACAGGCTTCGGGTATTGTCATAAAATAGCGGGTTATATTCGGATCGGTAATTGTCAATGGCCCTCCCTTGAGCATCTGTTTCTCAAACAACGGGATTACGGAGCCGTTAGAGCCTAATACATTGCCAAAGCGGGTCACAATAAAATTAGTCTTTGACTGTATATTGATCGTCGATATCGCAATTTCGGCAACACGTTTGGTAGCCCCCATTACGTTTGTGGGATTTACTGCCTTATCCGTCGAAACCATTACAAATTTGGAGACATTGTATTTATCAGCCAACAAGGCCACATTGTAGGATCCCCAGACATTTGTTAAAATTGATTCATAAGGATTTGCCTCCATCAAGGGTACATGTTTGTAAGCTGCAGCATGGAATACGTAGGTAGGACGATAAAATTGGAACAAAGTGTCCATAAACGACTCGTCCCGCACGTTTCCTACGATAAAGGTACACCGCGAAAAATGAATGGAGTTACTAAGCTCCTGCTGGATATCATATAAAGCTGATTCCGCCTGATCCACCACGATAAGCTGTTTTAGATCGGTATGAGCGAGCTGGCGTACCAGTTCACCACCAATCGAACCTGCTCCTCCCGTAACCAGCACAATCTGATCTTTCATCTCAGATGCAATGGTAGGGTTATCCAGATCAATAGCTTTACGGCCTAATAAATCCTCAATACGTAGACTCCGGATTTGTCTTGTCGCTACTTCGCCGGCCAATAGACGAGCTGTGTCTGGAATAATTTTAACAATTAATGGAATCGGCTCGGCGAGTTTAAAAACTGTATTTAAACGTTCCGGTTTACGGTCATCTACCGCAATAATAATTTCCGAGGCCTTGCCATGCCTTAATACAAAATCCTTATTTAAGTCATTTATATCATAGATTTTAAACCCTTGGATACGGTTGCCTATACGATGTGGATTATCATCCATAATGGCCACAATACGGTATTTGTTGCGTGAAGTATTATGAATAAAGTGGAAGGTGGTATTTCCCATATTACCAGCACCAAAAAGGATTACAGGAATACGGTTATCTTTACCTCCCCACATCAGCTCATGATACAATGCTCGGTAAAGCACCCGGCTAAAGGTCATGCCAAAACCGGCAATTAGTGCATGGAAAAGTAGCTGTGTATCCGAAAAAGGAAGCATGGCATCATAGGAGGGATACAACCACTCTATTATTTTACAGATGAGTACAGCAGAAAAGTAGGCCAAGACAATACTCAGGACAATGCGTTGCAATTCACGAATACCTGTCTTGTGAACAACTCCTTTAAATGTGCCAAAGATGCAGAACCAGATCAAATAAACTAATGAGACAAGGACTGCCTGTCTGGCCATATCGTCAATCTCTACTCCCCCTCTATGCTTGAATATAAGCACATAACTGATAAAAAAAGCTGTTGCAACAATGATCATGTCCAACAATAGAATTATCCAACGAGGCTTGTTGATGGACAAGCCTTCTTTCCATAAATTACTCATCTAAACTTTATAAAGATATTATATACCTTAATCGCAAAATGCGGTTAAAAAGTATCCCTTCCAGCAATTAAATATTTTGAAGACACCTTGATCAATCTATACATTTATCGTACCTAAAATAGTCTAAAGGGTTATTTTTTAAATCTACAATATTTTAAGAACAGTATGAATCAATTTTATGTCTTCGAAAAAAGTTATTAAGCGACTGTAAAATTACTAAAAGGATAGTGATTAGCACTGAAGATCTATATTTTTAGCAAATAAAAAAAGCGTATTTTCCCTCAAAAAGGAAAATTACGCCTTTAAATCTCTTCTGTGATATTGTTAGAAATCTAGGTAAATACTCTCATCCACCACTTTCTTAACCGGCCATAATCGCTCTGGATAATGACGGGCTTCAATCAACTGCTGGATACTCCGTTGTACCTGATCTTTGTCCTCTTTGTAAGTTACGCCAAACCATTTCGCATCTGTAGGAAGCACAGTGAAATTAGCCAAACCCTGCTTCACCATATAATCCGGCAAATCCGGAATAAAGAATTCTGCTTTTGGATTTTTATAATTCTGCTCAACGAAAGCAGGGAATAAAGCGCGGGCGACATCAAATATTTTAGGTGTAAATCCCCAGAAATTCATAGATACCATTGTATTGTCTGGTAGGATTGTTTCACTTTCTACCTGCGCATATACTATTTTTTCATCCTTACGGTAGATATTGGTCCTTTCAGTTACACTTTGTAGGTGATCCGCATCATTGACTTCACATACACCCCGAGATACATAACCAAAGTCAGATAGCGTATTCCCCACTTCAAATCCCACCAAAGCCATCTCCTGATCAGTAGCTCTTTCCCGGAGAAAGTCAGCCATTTTTTGAAAGGCATCGTAACTATAAAAATCATCCGCATTAATCACACAGAACGGACGGTCCACCGCAGATTCAGCACTCATCACCGCATGCCCCGTACCCCATGGTTTCTGCCGCTCCACAATACGATCGACACCAAACTTGCTTAAATCAAAATCTTGGTACACGAACTCGACTTCGACGGTATCCGGGAGTTTGTCGCCAACGTTATTCTTCATTACCTCAAGAAATTCCTCGCGAATGACAAACACCACTTTACCGAAGCCAGCGCGTATTGCATCATATATAGAATAGTCTATGATTTTTTCGCCAAATGGGCCAAAACTTTCTACTTGCTTTGCTGAACCATAACGGCTTGCCATCCCGGCCGCCAAAATGACCAAAATTGGCTTTTGATCCCGTATTTCCATATTTTTCTGTTAGTTTAAAAGTGACTTTTTGATTAAAAAAGAATTATCCTAATTATATAGAACAACCTATAGACAATATTTATACCAACCTCATTGGCTGATTATTAATAAATCATGAAATTTTAACGAAGAAAGCGAGTTGTGCTATGGGAATAACGCAACTCGCTTTCAATAATTTAATTTTTTGTTTTATAGCTTTTCTTCCGTTGCTTCTTTATTTTCTGAAGTTTCAGATTTACTTTCCTGCTGTTGTTCTAACTGAGATTGTTGTTTTTCAGTCACGGTCTGATTGGACCGATTTCCCTCCAATTCCTCTGCCTTCACGCCCTTTGGATTGCTCCATAATTTCTTTTTATAAGCGTCCAGCTTCTCTTCTACCTTCCGACCATCTAATAATTGTCCACCATTCTCAGATTCTTTTACATTCTGTAACATACCTGGAGATGATTCACGCACAATTGTACTCGCAAATTTATTCTGCACAAAGAAGTCATCCATGGTCATATCATAAAGTCCTTTATCCGGATCAGAAATATCTACCTGTACCAAGCTATAGCGTAATTGTGGGAAATATAGCCAAAAAGCAGGTGTCGCACCCACAGATTCAGCAAGTTCCGCAGATGTGGTAATATTCATTAATGGGGCTACACCGATAATTCGTGTCTCCAACCTGCTCCTTTGTTTATCAAAGAAGATATCTTCTTTCACGCGAAATTTAGTCACCCGGCTTGGGTCAAACTCATTCAGCGCCATTTTGGAGTCGATCTGATTTCCTTCGCCGTCAAAGATGGGTACCAATACACTATCTGCAAAACGTGCCATACCTTCCTGTGCACTTAAGCGACCTTTGAAAGAATCATCATCGGGACTGTATAGCGAAAGTTTTCCTTTTTCAATCGCTTTCATCACTACTTCAATCAAAGAGTTTCCCGGGATAGCTAAGATATAGTTCTTTTCATCCTTTAGATCAATATCGCGCCATACCCGCTTATAAAAACGAATATTCTTTTTGTTTACCTCAGGATAAGCAAATGGCACCGCATCTTCCATGCTATTTGCTTGATAAAATCCATCTGTTGTTGGGATGGTATCTGGATTAACGTCGCCTGCAACCACTGGTGCTGTAGACACTACATTATTTAACGTATCCTGTTTTCTAGGAACTGTATCTATTGTTGTCTCTTGCTGAGCGAACAATGATCCAGCGACCAATGCCATGGCGACTGTTAATATTGTTTTCATGTTCATCATTATCGTTTTTATAATTTACAGCCTGAATTAATACTTCCGTGTTTTGCTCTGCACGGTTGGCATTTCAAATGCAGACATCACACAACGGAAACCAATATAAGAATGTGGTTCGTAATCCACCGAATAATTACGTGTCTCACTATTTAGTTGTTCTCCATTGTCCTTCCATGAGCCGCCACGTACAACTTTTCGTTTAAGCGCATCACCATCCTTCGCATCAGCATCATATAAAAGGGCTGGATTAAGGTCATTAACAAATACCACTGCAGATGGGCTGTAAGCATCCAACGTCCATTCAGAAACATTTCCAGCCATATTGTAGACACCAAAAGCATTCGGCATATACGATTTAACCGGCAATGTGAATGTAGCACCATCCCTTGAATATGTACCTTCGCCCTGTTTAAAGTTGACCGCCAATTTCTTTTTACCTTCTGTGCCATCTATGGTCATCCGTGAACCAGCAATGGTATCCTGTGGATCTAATTTGCCCGAAGCCGCATATTGCCATTGCGCCTCTGTTGGTAAACTAAGACTCAACTGATAGCCATTAAGGTAAGAGTTTTTCAACACTGTAGCAGCCATTTCGCTTGCACGCCAATCCGTGAAGGCACGAGCTTGTCTCCATGTGACTCCTACAACAGGATAATAGTCAAAGGAAGGATGTGTAAAATAATTCGCATCTAAAGAAGCTAGCTGTGCGTTCGGAAAATCTTTTGTCCAGATATCTTCTATGGGCATTACCGCAACGGAATCCGTGACATAGCCCTTCTTCATATTACCCTTTGACTGTAAATAAGAGAAGCGATACTTAATCACTTCTGGATTGAGCGCCCGTCTATTGCCACGCATTTCCAACATTGGTGCAAGGCGTTCTTGTATACTGGGATCATTGCTCTTCCATAAAGGCGATACCTTTTTAACTTTTGCCCAGTTGATTCTCCGTTGTCCCACCTGTTCGCCAGCGATCTCCAAAAAATATTGATCATCTTGCAGGTAATCCGTTACCGCTACAGAATCAGCTACCCAATTAACAAATTCGCGATACTGCTTATTTGTAACTTCTGCTTCATCAATAAAAAAAGCACTTACACTCACATTTTTCCCTACGTTACCACTATCCAACGATCCTTTAAAAAGGATTGTTCCTGAAGGAATATACACCATTCCCGGAGGCGCCGGTAGTTTACCGCCCCGAAAAGCGTTAACCTTCGGCGCCTTATATATAGCCGAATTGGATTTACATGCTGAGACAGCGATCAAAAGTGCCAATACACCGAAAGCTAGGAGACGATTTTTATAGACCTGTTTTATTATATTTATCATCATTTGTTAATTAGATTGGGTAATTCGATTCGCTTATTTCCGATTGAAAAGGGCATATTTTACACCCAACGATACAAAACCATATTGATCATTATTTTTATTCTTTATACCGTCGAGATTATCATTGGTCGTTAAAGTGTGCTGATAGTTAACATTGATTGCCCATTGCGGCCCATATAAGGTGCGCCCAAAGGGGATATCTACACCCACGTTTAAGGGAATCACAAAATGGATCTCACCTAAATCCTCCGCAAGTTCCCCTCCTTGATTTATAATACCATCAATATAAGAAGGATCAAGCTGTCTCATTATACGATTTTTAACTAAGCCTGCTCCTGCACCGAAGTAAACATTCGATAGGATACGGGAGAAAGTATTAGCTTGCAATGTGTAATAACTATAATTATTTGTTTGTCCAATAAACTGCCCCAAGCGGACTTTTCCATTTATGTTACCAGCGAAATAGCGGTTTTCAAAATCACTATTGTATCCATTCCCAGCCAATGTCCCCTTTTCACCATGTAGACCAACCGATATAAACGGACTAATAAGGTAATCAGCTTCGCCATAAAAAGCGAATTTGGCCTCTACATTAGCTAGATCTGTTAAATTATAAGCTACACCAGCGCCCGCACCCACACTAACGGGGCGAGAAAATTGAGCGGATACAGTCCCCATTCCTAGAAAAATAAGACCCGTAAATGTGTAAATAAGTTTTTTACTCATTTTGTTGATTAGTATGTAAATATTATATATGTAAAACGACTTATACATAAGATTATTGTAAAACAAAACCCCAAACCGATATTTCGATTTGGGGTACGACGACTAAGGTTAAGATTTCTTATATGTTACATATATTGACATTCAATAATATTAAACAAGCTGAGTTAATACATAATCTCATAAAGCATTTTCATTGTTTAATCCTCAAATATCTGAATACGTCGCTATGCTTTTTAGATAGTTGCACTATTCTCTCGATCTTAGCGGACTTTAGCATTATTTTAATATCTGGCATCTCAATTTTTTCTTCTAAAAAAGGAAAAATTGAAACTGTATTACATTCTAATCGAAAAGTCAACTCTCCAGTAGCGTTTGAAAAACGTTCGTCTATAATATTAATCTCGAAAGTTTCATACATATCGTGTATGGAGAACGATAAATTCTCAAGATAAAATTTATTATAAAAAGCTACCCATTTTGTAGAGCTAGGACCTGGAGAAGGATCGAGATCATAACGCGAAAATTTAAGATAATAGAACTCATTAGACCTGTGTTTACCATCCGGTACTGTAAAAGTTTGAGACCTAGCAGAAGCCTTGTACTTCATCCCACCAGCAGGGGCATTTGGATCATCAATCAACTCAGTTTTAAAACCTACATTTAGAACCGGATTAATAACATAAGCTATTACTCCTAGCTCTTCATCAGATTTTAAGCTAACTGGATTTCCCCAAGTCGTAGCACTTTTCGGCCCGTAAATCGAAATTTCCTTTTTGTCAAAATAAAAGTCTCCAACTTTACCTAATGAGATAGAGGGTACACCATTGCCACTTAATATCACACTACCATCTTTTCCCGGGTCACCTTGAGGTCCTTTTAAGCTAAAAGGCGTTCCCCATCCGTCACTTTTCTTGGGCCCATAAAGGTCCCCATTAGTTAGATTTACATAAAAATCGCCCGTCTTACCAATACTCGTTTGAGGTACAGATTTTCCACTTAAAATAGTAGAACCATTTGCTCCCGGGATTCCCTGTTCTCCCTTGGGGCCAGAATCTCCTTTTGGACCAATATCTCCATCTTTACCACACCCAACTAATAATATCAGCACTATCATATTAAAGGAACAAAAAAACTTCAAAAATTTTCTTTTCATAATTAATTACATTTTATTATAAATATAGTAAAAATTTATCAACAGAAAACAACTATGCAAACGAAATGAAATATTATAAAATCTCAATATACTATTTTATCCCTAAGCGATTTCTAAACATTTGCCAAGTTTTTTGGAATCCCGTTTTTTTCGTTCCTCCTTTATCCCCATAGCCATACCCATAACCATAGCCATAACCATAACCTCTAGCAAAATCCACATCATTTACAACTGCTGCAAGATTCTTTAACTTACCTTCGATATACAATTCTCGAGGAACTTGAAGTAAGCGTTTATCCAAATAGTTAACACGAGAAACATAAAGTGTAAGATCAGCATTGTGTGCAATTAATAGGGTATCAGTTACTAAACTCACTGGCGCTGTATCGACTAAAATATAATCATAATGTACACGAGCGTATTTTACTACATCATCAAAGTGACCATTCATCAATAACTCAGCTGGATTTGGAGCAATATATCCAGAATAAACCACATCAAAATCATAGTTTCCAGGTTTTTTAATAATAATATTATCAACATTCATATCAGGATTAATCAAGAATTGTGTAATTCCGACATTTGTATGTTGCAAATGTGATAGACCTAAATAATCCAATACCTTTGGGCTTCGGATATCAGCTCCAATTAAAAGAACTTTCTTGCCCGACATCGACAGAATCTGTGCAAGATTTGTCGTTACAAAAGATTTTCCCTCCCCAGATATTGTGGATGTAACAAAGACAACTTTAGAAGCATCTTTTTTATCACCACCAAACATGAAATTCATATTTGTCCTCAAGATCCGGAAAGCCTCTGCAAGCGAAGATCGATCATTTAAGTGAACGATGGTATCTTCAGCTGTAGGAATCTCACCAAGTACCGGAACTTTAACAATATCTTCAATATCTTTACGCGAATGGATTTTATTATCCAATAAAAATTTGAAATATAGAAAGATAAAAGGAATAAGAAAACCAATTAATAATGACCCCAAGAGAATAATTGTCTTACGTGGAGCAACAGGGATTCCGTTACCATATGCTGCATCAATTATTTTCAAATTATCAGGTGTTGCAGCAGCCTTCACCTCGCTTTCCTCCCTCTTTTGCAATAATAGTAAATAAAGAGACTCAACTATTTGTTGCTGCCTTGATATTTTTTTGAAACCTTGTTCTTGATTTGGTATAGAATTTATACGCCCCCTAATTTCATTTGATCTTTGCTGAATACTATTCAAGGCCAATTGTGTTACTTTCTTATAATTTTCAAGCGATTGGCGAATATTCTTATCATTTTCTACGATACTCTCATTTAATGCTATAACCGCAGGATTTTGTTCAGAGGCGGATTTCAATAAATCATCTCTTTCTAAGACCAGTTTATTATAAGCGGCAATAGAGCCAGTAATAGAACCATCTTGCAGACCTATATTAGATGGCAAAAGTTTCCCTACCTCCTGTCTTTTCACATAGTCATTCATATGGTCTACGAGTTGTAATTGCGTCCGGTATTCCAAAACCTTCTTTTCATTGTCAGACGCATTATTAAGAAATACACCTGCTTCAGTTGCCATATCCACCATAGAATTGGCAGACTTAAATTCAGCGGCTTCCTCATCAGCCCCAGACAAATCTTTTGAAATCAACATCAAACGTTTGTTAATAAATTCCGAGGTTGCGCGAGTCATCCTTAATTTATCATTTGTCAGATCTTCATTGTATACATTTATTAATGAATTTAAGATCAGTTTTGCCTTTTTCCCTAAGGTAGATAACATAGAGAAATTTACAACATATGACTGTAATTCCTTTCCTGGCGTTATATTTATAGCCATTAGGTTATTATCAATTGCCCAATCCTTTGGAATGATATTAATTAGATATTCACTATCAGCGTCAATTTTCTTTTTACCAGTTAATTGAAACGTAAGATTTTCATATCCAATTTTTACGGTCTTACCAAAGTCTGTTGATAAAGTTTTGCCAGAGAGCAAATCAGTAATATTTAGCTGCCGACCATCTTTTGAACTGACTCTTATACTCAAACGCGTTGTATCTTGATTACCTTGAGGCTTGACAATAAATGGCATTTCGCTTTCCAAAAGTTCCGAAGAGAGAATTTTACCACGCAATGCATATGTAATATTCAAATGATGTTGATCAACAACTTTTCGCATTAAACGTCTTGAGGAAAGTACTTCAATTTGATCGGTTACATAAGCAGCACGACTCCCGCCGAACCCCATACTATTACTTAATTCAGTAATTCCTGCAAGCTCACCAGCAGATGCACTACGCTCATCCTTCAATAAAACTTTCGCAGTAGTACTATAAGTTTTTTGTGCATATCGAAGGTATACCACCGCAGCTATAGTTACTAAAATTATAGAAAGAACGAACCATTTCCAATAATATGCATATTGTTCAAATAATTGTCTTAGATTAATTTGATCTTGGGGATCCTGATTTTGTGAATTTAATTTTTCCATACTTTAACGCGTCAAGACTGAAATTACAGTAATCAGTAAACTTGCTATCGAAATTATAATATTTGTATTTGCTCCTAATTTTGAATTATTAATTTGTGCCTTGTTAGGTTCGACATAAACTACATCATTTTGTGCTAAATAATAATAAGGAGAATTCAAGGTTTTTTGCTTGGTCAGATCTAACCGATGCATTGTTTTCACTCCATCAACTTCTCTTATCAGCAATATATTCTCTCTTACTCCCCGTATCGTTAGATCTCCAGCCATTCCCAATGCTTCCAATACAGTAACACGTTCTGTCGGCATAATGAAAGATCCTGGTCGAGATACCTCTCCCAACACAGAAATTCTAAAGCTATTAAAGTTCATATTTACACCTGGATCCTTAATATATTTAGCTAATTCCAATCTCAATTTTTCAATAGCTTGAAGACGAGTAAGACCAGAAACTTTCACTTTTCCTAACATAGGTAAAGTAATTTCGCCATTTACATCAACCGTATAAGTAGGACGAAGTGCCATATCAACTTGCTGAGTCAGATTACTACTAGTTGTGGAACTTACTGGATTGAAAGGCACTGTAACTTTTGGATCCGCAGCATTTACAACTATCGTCAAAATGTCATTAACTTGAATCCGAGGAGTATATTGCTCATAAAGTGTATTAACAGACGTGGAGTCCTCTTGGAGATATACCATACTTCTACGAGATCCACAAGAATTCAACATTATTAACATAATTGCAACTAATGTGAACCCTATACCATACTTTGAAAATAAATGCATGTTTTTTTATTATAATTTGACTTAGTAATCACCGACAAAAATATACTTTTTTTTTCCAAACTATTCGTAAAAAGAGGAATTAAAATCGATATATTATAAAACTCACTGAAGTAAGCAAGTTTTATGCCTAATTTCCTTATATACTTATATAAGTCTAAACTTACTCTCAACCTGCTGTTAATTAACAGACTATAGTGGGCTCATATTTCCCATATTAAAGGGTTGAGATTTTAATTGCCATATGCACTCTATTATTAATCTGAATATAAAGCCATTTTTGCATTAAAATTTTTATATTTGATTTTTGACATATTGATGAATACTAAACTCAGAGATATTTTTTTTCAATTATTACAAATAGGCTTGTGGAATCGAGATGATCATTTAATATCTCAACAATTAAATGAGAAAGAATGGCACCAAATATATCATTGGGCTATATCTCATACTGTGGAAGGTATTATTTATGATAGTTTTTCCTTATTAAGAGAAGATCAACTTCCCCCGACTCCTTTAAGACTTAAATGGACTGTCAGGATAGATCAAATTGAACGATATAATATTCAGATGAATTCCGTCATTGCCTCCCAATATCATACTTTTACAACAATGGGGTTACGTCCAGTCTTACAAAAAGGGCAAGGGGTTGCGCAATTCTATAATAATCCATTACATCGAATATGTGGCGATATCGACTGGCATTTTGAAGATAATGGCTATGCGAAAGCTCGTAAATATGTGAAAGAAAAGAGCAACGACGTACATGACACCAAAAGTTTTAGCCTTCATTACACATGGGATGGACAATTTATTGAACATCATAAGCAGCTATTTGACCTTCGAAACCCACTAATCCAAAATTACCTCCGTTCAATTGCTAAACAATATCAACATAAACAAGCTTCCCTGCAGATTGAAAATGTATCTGTTCGGATCTTGGCGCCAGAGTTGCAGCTTTTTCAAGTAAATGCGCATATATTAAAGCATCTTATTACATTTGGGATAGGACTGAGACAATTTTGCGATGCTGCCAGGTTATACGCTCATTACAGCAATCATATTGATTCAAATGCACTAAAAGAAATCTACCGAAAATCTGGGATTTTGAGATGGACACATCTATTGCATCAGATTCTTGTAGATAATATCGGACTACCTAAAACTCAGCTTCCGTTTCCTTATGCAGAAAAAACGAATGTTGAGTGGATGTTAGAAGAAATATGGCATGGAGGCAATTTTGGCTATTACGATGGGCGATATGCAAATGGTAAGATAAATAGTACTATTTCAGTACATCCAGATGGGGCAAAAAGACTCTGGGGCAATTTTAAGCGATATTTTCCATATGCTCCTCAGGAAGTTATTTCCTTTCCAATCATGCATTTTTATTCGAAATTCCTCGGAATAGATAGAAATTAACAAAAAAAGAGCCTGAAGCTCTTTTTTTGTTAATTAAAAACTTGTTCAATTTTAATTCTTATACGTTCTTTCTCAGGCTCTGTCAAATTTGAGCCTGATGGTAGACAGAGGCCGCTATCAAATAATTTTTCGGCAATATTGCTGCCATAGTATGGTGTATTCTCGAAAACTGGTTGCAAGTGCATCGGTTTCCATAATGGCCGTGATTCAATATTATCCTCCAACAATGCCATACGTAAATCTTCACGAGTGATTCCAACTTTAGTTTCGTCAACCTTGATTGCTGCTAACCAATGATTAGAGTAAAAGTCAGAATTAGGTTCTGTTAAAACTTCTACCCCGTCAATATCAGCAAAAATATCTAAGTAAAATTTAGTCATTGCACGGCGCGCATCGATACGGCTATTCAACACCTCCATTTGACCACGCCCAATGCCCGCACAGATATTAGACATCCGATAATTATACCCGATATAGGAATGTTGGTAATGCGGAGCATTATCCCTCGCCTGCGTAGATAAAAATACCGCTTTATCTTTGTCATCTTGAGTATGACATACTAAGGCGCCACCTCCTGATGTCGTAATAATTTTATTACCATTAAAACTGAGGACGCCAAATCGCCCAAAAGTTCCACAGGCCTTCCCTTTATAAAAGGATCCCAAGGCTTCCGCAGCATCTTCTATCACTGGTATATCAAATTCCTGTGCAACAGCTAGTATTTCATCCATTTTAGCAGGCATTCCATAGAGATGTACCACAATAATCGCTTTAGGCTTTTTGCCGTTTGCAAAACGATCTTTTATTGCTTCTTTTAGAGCTATAGGACACATATTCCATGTATCAGCCTCTGAATCTACAAAAACAGGAATAGCCCCCTGATATGCAATCGGATTAGCAGAAGCAGAGAATGTCATCGACTGACAGATTACTTCATCCCCATATCTAATTCCACATTCTATTAAAGCTAAATGCAAAGCAGCTGTACCAGCGGAAAGTGCCGCCACCTGGACATCCGCTTTCAGAAATTGTCTTAAATCATCCTCAAAACCGTTTACATTCGGTCCAAGCGGAGCAACCCAATTATTATCAAATGCTTCATGAATGAATTTTAGTTCATTGCCTCCCATATGTGGGGAGGAAAGCCATATTTTATCTGACATAGCTATAAAATTTATAATTATCTTTTTATTATTCTTCCCGGGTTACCGACAACGGTGCATCCATCTGGTATATCTTTAATGACCACTGCCCCAGCCCCTATTGTGCACCACTTCCCAATATTTATCCCTTGAATAACACATGCACCAATGCCAACATGTGTACCCTCTCCAACATGTACATTCCCCGCTAAAGCCACATTGGGAGATAAATGTACAAAATCCCCAATAACACAATCGTGATCCACTGAAGCATTAGTGTTAATAATACAATGTTGTCCTATACTTGCATCAATATTTATACTTACTCCGGCCATGATTACTGTACCAATTCCTAATACACTTCTACGGGAGATGTTTGCATTTGGGGAAACCAATGTAGGATAAGCAAATAAAGTGTTGTCCATTACAATCCTTTTTCTTACTTCATTATTTCCAATCGCTATTATAATCTCCAAGGATTCCTCAGGGCCTTTGTGAAAAACATCATATCCTAATAACGTGGTTTTATTTATGTCAGTATCAATAAATCCGTCAATCTTGAGATTATTATTCTCCGCAATTTCTGCAATGACTTTACCATGTCCGCTAGCACCAAACAAATACATAAGTAGTAATTAGTTAATCCCGTTAAATGGTTCAATAGTCACATGCCCATCAGCAGATATTCCTTCACTTTTAAATACCTTTTTAAAAGTAGTCAAAAATACTTTTAGATCTGTCAAAAATGAAACATGCTCAACATACCAAATATCTAGTTCAAATTTTTTTGTCCACGAAATAGCATTTCTGCCATTTACTTGTGCCCACCCCGTAATTCCAGGCCTAACGTTATGACGTCGACGCTGCTGATCATTATACAATGGCAGATATTGAATTAAAAGAGGCCTCGGTCCAACAATTGCCATATCACCTTTTAGCACATTTATCAGTTGAGGTATCTCGTCCAATGATGTTTTTCGCACAAAAGTACCTATGGCTGTTAACCTATCTACATCAGGCAGCAAATCGCCATTCACATCCTTTTTATCATTCATAGTTTTGAATTTGATAATTTTAAAAACCCGCTCATTTAATCCTGGCCGGGCTTGAAAGAAGAAGGGGGCTCCATTATTGGCAAAATACAAGCCTACGGTTACAAGAATAAAAATAGGGCTAAGAACAACCAAACCAATAAGAGCGATAAAGAAATCAATAAATCTTTTAAAAAAATTTTTATACATTATTCTTTTTCCTGTATTAAGTTTTCGTATTCGGTTAAAAGAGCTTCCCAAACTACCTGTTGTTCATATCTTTCTGTAATCATCATTCGAGTATGTAATTTCAAATGTGAATAAAACTCAATATTAGTTACCATCTTTCTCATAGCACTTGTTATTGCTTCCACATTCTTAACAGGAATAATTACTCCATTTTTATCTTCCTCAATTATTTCATTACAACCGTTAATATCTGAAACAATAGCGGGTAAATCCATAGCTCCAGCCTGCATAACAACATTTGGAAATCCTTCTCTATAGCTAGGAAAGACTAAAGCGTGAGAGATGGCAAAATATGGGCGTACGTCTTTTTGAAATCCCACAGTTATAATGTTGGGGTTATTTTCAATTTCTTTTAGGGTAACCTCATTTAGAGGATCAAGGTCTGATTCAAAAGAACCTACTAAAATAAGTTTTATTTTTTGTGAGTTACATAATTCTGCACAAAGAGATTTAAATGATTCAACCAATTCATTTAAACCTTTATCTGAAACTAATCGACCAACAAAGATAAAGACAAAATCTTCTAATTGAATCCCCAATTGTATTTTCAAAGAGTTCACTTTTTCTTGACTTACTTGACTAATCGAAAAGTATTTTGTATTAATACCGTTTGACGATCCATTAGCGATAACCTTCAATTTGCGCGAAGATGTATATTTATTTTTTAATATAAATTCATATAACCCTTTCGAGTTGGGATAGACTTTTGTGGAAGCCCAATATGTCAATTTTTCAACTAAATCTAAAACTTTACGTTTTCCGCCTTGGGCTTCCATCAATGGCAGTCCAGCTACAGTATGTATACGTATCGGAACACCAGCCATTTTTGCCCCCAACATTCCTATGATACCTGCTTTGGGGGTATGAGAATGAACAATAGTTGGCTTTTCCTTTTTACAGAGCTTAAAAAACTCCCATAAAGATTTTAAATCTTTTAGTGGAGTTATCATACGAGTCATATTTAATTCATAAACAACAACTCCCTCCTCCTTACTAACCTCTTCTAGTTCCTTCCCTTTGGAAGACACTCCTAAAATACGTAAACCATTTTCCGACATGAAACGAAGTTGCCCCTCAAGCAGCTTCTTTAAAGAAATCGGAACTGTTGTAATACGAACCACCGAGTATTTTACTTGATTATTCACTTTTTAATTTGCAAAGTTATCAACTTTAATTCCTTTTTTCCCAAGTTCTGAAATCATAGAAGATTCTTTGTGTCCTTCGCGCGTTTTATTTTTATATATCTTTAAAGATGAAACAGATATCGTAGGATTAAGCTTCTGTATACTTCCATATTTAATAGGCTCAATATTATCAAACAAATTGCAATCAATAACCTTGATAGTACCATTTAATTTTTTTGCAGCCCTCATTTGATTGCTACGAGCTCCACCGATGTATAACCCAACCTTTGAACCATAATCCTTAAAACTCTTTACCGTTATTGAAACATCTTTGTCCCGACTTCCGAGAAAACTGGATGCTACATATTTTAACCCAACCTCTTTATTATTTTTAGTTGTGACATTACTAAGTGTAATATTCTCTAAAATTTGCCCATTATTGTTTGGTTCGAAACAAATTCCAGCCATTGGTAATGTTCCTGATGTATTCTGAGAAACAAGATTTTCGATTTTCATTCCTTTTACGCTGATTACTGAAATCCCATTTCTGCGATTATTATCAACCGTTCCGCCAATAAGATTAATATTTTTCGAATAATAATATCCTAGGTTATACTTATGCCGGTCACTATAGGGTATCTCTCCTACATAAATGCCATCACCCCAAAACTTCGATATTTTAGAATTATTTACAATCACATCCTGAGAGGACAAAATGTTAATTCCCATTCCCCATTCCCCCTTACTGCCAATATGCTTATCTCTATCCCCTTTTAAGTTGGGATTATTAATCACTACTTTGGATATACCGATTAAGTTTAACAAACCATACTTTTCCTTTGAATTTGGCTTCATTATCAAAATAGAATTTTTTCCGAAATTCAAAGTGTGATTACTTCTCAGATTAAGTCCACCCTCATTAATTAATATTGGAAAATTGGGAAACTCAATATTTAAATTTTCATCTAGCCCCTTCTGTAAATACGTTGTGTAATCAACGCTTCCATCTCTAACAGTATTTTTAGGTAGATATTTATCCAGTTTAATTGGTTGTCCAAATGCGGAAAAACCACTGCATATTATCATTATACTGCAACATAACACTACTAATTTTGTTCTCATATGCTTTTTATTTTTTTTGCAGGAACACCTCCATATATTGTACTCGATTCAATATCTTTATTAACTACTGCTCCAGCTGCTATTATACTCCTCCTGTGAATTTTAACCCCAGCCAAAACTCTAACACCACAACCTAACCAAACATCCTCTTCAATAATAACTGGCAATAACACTTCTTTATTATATTTTATTGGCAATGATATATCATCCCATTGGTGGTTCGCAGTCAATATTGAACAGCTGTGGGCGATAGAGACATTATTCCCAATCCTAATATTTGCTGCACCATCTATATAACACATCGGATGTACACTTACATTATTCCCAAATTCAACATTTTGTAGATTAAATAAATACACACCGGGTTGTATCGATACATTATCTCCGACTTTAGCACAACAATTCTTCAGCAAAATATATCGAAGTAGTAAACCTATTTTTCCATTCATATTTCTAAAAATTTTCAAAAAAAAATAGTTAACCCTCCTTCCGAATATACCAGTTAGGAATACCAAAATAGATATTATCCCTCTAAATTTCTTAAATTGATTTCTACCGGAATCTCTCATTATACCGCTCCTTTTTTATTAGTCTTTCTAATATAGAAATTTAAAAATAGCCCAAAAGGAAACATAAGTAGAGTGGTTAACGGGTAGGAATTCCTTTTAAAAGCGCTCTTTTTGGCAAACATGCAACTACTTACATAATGCATCGCGTTTTTACAACGATCAAAGTAATTTGGAGCTAAACGCATTCTCTCTTGACGATAAAACATAAAAGAATTCGGATTTTTCACAAACTGTTTAAATTTATTTTTAGAAATTCCATCTTCCAAATATTCTACTACACAAAGTGGCTTATTTAATATTGCTAGATCATAATCAATGTCTATAAGTCTATATAAATAGCCTGGAGCAGGAAATTTCTCACCTGGAAATGTTGGGTAGTCAGGATAGTTATTGATTACGATAGTTCGATAAACAAACTTCTTATCGCCTTTTACATTAAACTTATCAAAAAAAGAGAATTTAATTTTATTCAAATCATTGGGAAAAGCTGTACCTACAATATGTCCGTTTTTAAAAATATCTAAACCAACAATGCCAGCAATGTCCGGATAATTCTTCACCTCCTTCCACTTAATCATAATTTCACTTAATGCTGAACTTATCAAGTAATCATCAGAATCTACACACATACATAACTCGGTGTCAATAATATTATGAATGAAGTTTAATTTCGCCATTTTACCTTCGTTTTTCTGTTTATGATAGAAGATCTTAAAAGGAGAGTTCTTAATCCACTCACTTACAAGTCTCTCCGTGTCGTCTTGTGAACCATCATCAACAACTAGCCATTCGAATTTACTAAAGTCCAATGACTGCGTACATAAGCTATCATACAATTGATGCAAACAATAAGCCCTATTAAATGTTGGGGTATATACAGTTAAAATTCCGTCTCTATATTCTTTCATGACAATCGATTATTAAACAACTAAAACTTTGTAAGCTTTTAAAACGAAAACGATAAGTATTACTAAGCTCAATTTTATTCTGAAAAAATGTAATTTAAATTTTGGTTCTATTAATAGAGGAAAAAGTAATAAAACTGGCATCATGAATTCCGCCATATAACCTAATCTTGAAGCCCTTTCGGAATTTATCAAAATAATATAGGGGATATGTGTGAGCATATACGCGTGCAAGAGCAAGGTGTAAAAGCGGTCTTTGTATTTTAATACCAGAACATTATAAACAGCAAAAATTACAGGGAAAAAGCCAAAAATTGCAAAATTTATCCATGCGTTATTCTCATTTGTCGTTTTAACATACTCGCTAGCTCTATCATCTAGAAACCCGATCACATTAAATATATTAGTTAAAACATTAATATTCAAAATTCCGAACAAAATACTAGTAAGCCAAGCAAGAAAAACAATTTTTGTGTTTTTTACCAACCGATTAATCAAGAAGAATAGGAAAGGAACAAACATGGACATATGAAACATTGCGCTACTTATAAACCACAATAAGGCTTTCCAATTTTTTTCTTTATTATAATAAACACTTAATGCTACTAAAAATAGTGAAGCTGCAATACCACTTCGCATGACATTTATTCCAGCATTAATAAAATATGGGGAAATAAGAAAGACCAAAAATGGCAAATAATAATTCTCCTTAAATATATTTTTTAAAGCATATAGTGCTCCAAAAACGTATATAAAAGCACAGAAAATCAAAAAACTCTGGAAATCAAAAAAGTTTGAAAAAGTAAAATTTAAAAAATCGAAAAACGGATCCTTCCTTATGAAAAATTCGTTACTATTTTTGTAGAGCAAAAAGGCATTCTCATACCTGTCTGTATCAACTCCTATATTGGAATTTCTACAACCAATATAGAAGACAGTAAATATTGAAAAAAGTAGAGTTACAAAATTAATCATACCTCTCCATAAACTCGCTCTTACATAACTCAATACAGATATCAAGATTACCCCTAATATATAGGCAATCAAATAGTAATAATAGTTCTTTATAAAATGAATATCATCCATTACCTAAAATAGAGTTTATTAAAAAGCTGATTATTAAAAAATACCGATGCAAACTTAAACTTACTATCTAATTTAGTAATTTTTAAAGGATATAAACCCAAATTCGTCATCTTCGTTAAAAAAAATTTTGTGTCATCATAACTTATTTTATCTTTCTTCATGCGAAAAAAAATAGATACTGATAATTGCTCGATCTTTTTTTTGACTCCATTATATTCAGTGCTTGTCCTTTCAAACTTATCTAAATGCTGTTTTAAGTGGTCCATCACTGTTATTATATCATTCAACAACTTTCGTCTATGTTCAGCATTTTTTTTATTCACCGTTGAATCTCCCCTCACAATATGATTATAAACCAAATGTCTACCATAAGCTATTCTTTTCGAATAACTCATAAACTTAATAACAAATTCTTCATCTTCATGAAATATTCCTTCCGTTAGTAAAAGATTATTGTCCGTCATTATTGATGCTCGGTAAAAATATCTCCACATAGAGCCAGAAACTACAAATTTATTCAAAAATTCCCCCCCTGAAATAATTTGATCAAAAATTGGATATATATCGTTTTTCTGAGTTAAAAGTTCGAAAGCTTCATTGCGTTTATTAAAATAGATAGGAAGCATATCTAAATTTTTCTCCAAGCAATACTGCAAAGCATTAAACATCTCTGTGGAGTCAATATAATCATCAGAATCTAGACAAAAAATATATTCTCCTTGCGCCATATTAAAACCAATGTTTCTCGCGGAACTTTGCCCTCCGTTATCTTTATTAATTAAAATTAGGTTTGAAAACTCCGCTTTCAATTTTTCAACTATTGACCTGCTGTTATCAGTTGAACCATCGTTTATGACTATAACCTCGAAATGACTGATATTCAATTGATCTAAAAAGTAAATCGAGCGAATGCATTTTTCTATATATGCTTCCGTATTATATAATGCTATAATAATTGATAATTGCATGGTAGTTATTTTAATAAGATATCAAGCTTTTCAAATTGCTCTTTACTTCGGTTTATTTGTTCACTTACCTCATAAAAATTTTTTGATATTTGAATATCTAATTCTCTGGGGTCAGCTAGGCAAAAGTCTTGTATATTTAAATATTCACCTCTATATTTAATGTCATCCAGCACATTGATCATTTTTTTACTATAAGGAATCGGGTAGATTTTTTGTTCAAAAATCATACTTAAAATCATCGAATGAAATCTACCACAATAGACCTTTTCAACAGAAGAATAAACTTTTAAAAACTCGTCTATATCTCCATTATAAAAAACCGTGTTAACTTTTCTTTTATCTCTCAAATGATCAACAACTTCCCCAATAACCTTTTCATCACCCTGTTTTTTACAGAATGAGAAGAAAAAGATTTCATACCCGATATTTTGATAATACTCAACTAATTCAACGTATTTTTTTATATACGAATCATTATCCATCTTTTCTCTTGCTGATATTATCGAAAAGCCAACTGATTTATTCCTCTTTTCTGATTTAGGAAATTCTAACCCAAAGACAACATCTGGTCTATATCTCACTTGTTCAATATCGCTAAATAAACGCCATGAGGCCTCCTCTCTAAAACACACATCTAATGCTTTACTAAATATCTTTTTATAACTATCTTTATAAGCCATATCACTAAAAGGACCGAAATTACAACCTATATATAGCACATTGTCAAACATTTTATTTACGATATTGTAATATTCAACATCTGTATAATAAGGCAATTGGGTAGGTTGCATAAAAATAGATCCCCCAATCGACACAAATATGTCTGATTTCTGAAAATCTTCGCTATATTGCTTAATTATATCGTTTTGTATTCTCTTTTGATACAATGATGGGAATAACCTTCTCTCAATATTACTAATGATTTTATATTGTAAACCTCTATATTTCTTCACATACAAATCATCCTTGATCTTGAGATTCGTGTATTTAGCAAAAATATGGACGTACTCTACTCTCGCATTTAATAAAAAATTAGAATTTGGATACCTTTCTAAAAGAATCTTTAAAAAGAGATCATCTCCCAAATTTAATTCCGTAAATAGTTTTACAAATACATTCATTTGACTTTTTTTAAAAATTTCTTTAATATTATGCTTTTAATAAATTGCTTCTCCTCTTTATCAAGTCCAATCACCGAAATCAGGATTGCACTAGTAAATACTATAAATATTGAAGAATAGAAAAAGCCGATAAAGCCTCCCAAATTTATAATCGTCGGAATTACTATTTTATAAATTCCTGAGCTTATTAAAACGACTATTAATAAAACAAGAATAACGTTTTTCAAATAATAGCGTATTGGAAAATTTATCATTTTTTGAAGGAACAGAATACGAAAAATAAATGCTAGCATTGACATACATATACTAACATAATATACTGTTTCTGGACTGCCTAAAGTATATTTTAATAGACAATAACTTATTGGAAGATTAAAGAATATAATAGCTCCAACAACTATCTGATAATTCCTTATTTTTCCTGTAGCCTGAGAACCAACCATCAAAGGCCCTGATAAACAATCAATTAAAACAACAACAAGAGATAGCCTAATAAAAACATTCGAATAATCTGGAACTTTTTCAAGCCAATTACTTAATATAAATTCAATATTGTAGTATAGCGGATAAAAGAGAAAGAGTACTAAAAAAAAAGATAGTTTTGATCCTTTACAAATCAGTTTATACATTCTTTGATAATCCTTGCTTGCATAGCTTTTAATTATCTGTGGGTTTAAAGCAGTTTGAAAGTTAGTAACAAACAACGTTACAGCTGCTTGCACTTGGTTAGTTATTCCATAAGATGCATTAACAATAGTGCCAAAAAATAGGTTTAGAACCATATTATTTCCTTGATTTCTACAAATAACGGCTACACTTCCAAATAGATTCCATCCTGAGTAGCTTATCAGTTCCTTAAAATATTCCTTATTCCATTCAAAATGAAATTTACTTTCCGGAAATTGTTTTCTACAATATACTTGATAAATCATTCTTATTAACAGAGCCACAGTGAATGTCAAAACCGAATAGACAATTAATTTGTCTTTTCCAAAAAGCCCCAGCATAAAAACAATTAAAAGTTTCAATGCGGCCTCAATTACACTTACATAGGCGTAGACTTTCATTCTTTCCCTAGCCAATATCAACGCATTATATGGGACCTGAATAATAGAAACGAGCAAAGTTAAAATGGAAAATTGATAAACGACATTTACAGCCAAGTACTTCTCTGTAGGAAATACCATCTTATAATTAATATACCATAAACCTAAGCTCTCTGTTAAAAATAATATGAAAATAGCGATGCCAATATGAATACTTAGAGTCGCGCTGAAAGTTTTTTTTAGTTGCTCAGAGTTAGCATTACCTATATCATAGGAAAGATACCTTTGAGTGGCAGTGGCCATGGCCGAGTTTAACACTCCAAGCATGGCCACTACACCACCAACAATACTATATATTCCATAATCAGAAACCCCCAGCTCTTTAAGTACAACTCTTGATGTGTAAAGAGTTATTCCCATAATGAGGAACATTCTAATATATAGGAAAAATGTATTTTTAGCGATCTTCTTTGAATCAGACATCTGTCATTACAATCTATTGTCAGCTAAATCAGCTACTATTCCCTTTACATCATAAACAATTGAAACACTTTTTTTCAGAGAATCAAAATCAATATTTAAAAATTCATTGTGCGCGACGCCCAATACTATTGCATCGAATTTAGATTTTGGCAAATCGGTCACACTTTCAATTTCATATTCATGTTTGACCTCAGCGGGGTTGGCCCAAGGATCAAATGTTGTTACTTTAACGCCATAATCTTCTAAAGCTGCTATCACGTCAACAATCTTGGTATTACGAACATCCGGACAATTTTCCTTAAACGTTACACCAAGCATCAATACTTCAGCGCCATTGACATTGATACCTTTCTTGATCATTGTTTTAACCACTTGAGAAGCAACATACTCACCCATAGAGTCATTTAGCCGACGTCCAGCTAAAATAATCTCTGGATGATAGCCATGTTCTTGTGCTTTTTGTGCTAAATAATAAGGATCTACACCGATACAATGCCCTCCTACTAACCCTGGTTTGAACGGTAAAAAGTTCCATTTGGTACCAGCAGCTTCCAATACCGCATGCGTATCAATGTTTAAAATATTAAAGATTTTTGCCAACTCATTGACAAAAGCAATATTAATATCGCGTTGCGAGTTTTCAATTACTTTAGCAGCTTCAGCAACTTTGATACATGGTGCTAAATGTGTACCTGCAGTAATTACCTCTTTGTAAACGGCATCCACTTCTGCACCAATCTCAGGAGTGGAACCCGATGTTACTTTTAAAATCTTCTCAACTGTATGTTGTTTGTCCCCCGGATTAATGCGTTCTGGAGAATAACCTGCGAAGAAATCTTCGTTAAATTTCAAACCAGATATTTTTTCCAAAACCGGGATGCACTCTTCTTCTGTTACGCCGGGATATACTGTTGATTCGTAAACAACAATATCACCTTTCTTTAACACCTTACCTACTGTTTCCGATGCTTTATATAAAGGAGTCAAATCTGGGCGGTTATTTTTATCGACCGGAGTCGGCACGGTAACTACATAAAAATTAGCATGTTCAATATCCACCAACTGATTCGAACAGTACAAACCATTCGTATTTGTTGCAAATGGATTCTCATTAACCAATGCTGCCTGAAGGATATCATCTTCAACCTCTAAAGTTAAATCTTTACCCGAACGTAATTCATCAATGCGCTTCTGATTAATATCAAAACCTAATACTGGAAATTTAGTCGCGAACAATCTTGCTAAAGGAAGGCCAACATAACCCAACCCGATTACAGCTATTTTTTTCATTTTTATTATGCTATTTTAATATTTACAATGATTAATTTTCTATTTTAAATTATCCCAATACCATCTAACCGCCTCTTTCAGCCCCTCACGGATTACATGTGTAGGTTCGTAGCCCAACAACTGGCGAGCCTTATCAATTGAAGCTAATGAATGTGGAATATCCCCTTGTCTATTGGGACCGTGAATAATTTCTACTTGAGCAATTTCCGAGTCATATTCGGTCAAAAATTCCTTCAGGTAACCTACTAATTGATTTAAGGTAGTACGATCACCAACAGCCGTATTGTAAACCGTATTAACAGCCTCCACGTTATCTGTTATCATCGCACGTTCGTTCATCTGAATCACATTGTCAATGTAGGTAAAGTCACGAGAATAATCTCCTGTACCATTGATCACGGGACTTTCATGACTCATAAATTTCTTTACAAATAATGGAATAACCGCAGCATAAGCACCATTTGGATCTTGACGGCGACCAAATACATTAAAATAGCGAAGACCGATTGTTTCCAATCCATAAGTCTTTGAAAAGATATCTGCATATAATTCATTGACATATTTCGTAATCGCATAAGGTGACAATGGCTTACCAATGACATCTTCCACTTTTGGAAGGTTTTCTGAATCACCATAGGTAGAAGATGATGCCGCATAAATAAAACGCTTCACACCTGCATCACGCGCCGCCACGAGCATATTTAAAAAACCAGTTACATTTACTTCATTGGACGTTTGCGGATCCTTGATCGAACGTGGTACAGATCCTAAAGCTGCCTGGTGTAAAACAAAGTCAGCTCCTTCAACTGCTTTTTGGCAATCCGCATTATTACGAATATCACCTTCAAATAAAGTAAAGTCCGGATTATCGCTATGCTGCACCAAATTATGGCGATGCCCTGTTGCGAAATTATCCAAGACAACAACTTGATGTCCTTTACCTAAAAAATGCTCTACGAGATTGGACCCAATAAACCCTGCTCCGCCAGTAATTAATATTTTACTCATTTTATTGAAAGTAATTATATAGTGGAATTATTTTTATACAAATTGATATAACGTTGTTCTCCCCTAGGTTCTTCAAAAGAAAGATTTACTTTCTTAGTCAATTTTTTCCCAACCTTTTCCGCTAACTGCAATAAATATGCCTGATTTATATTTTCCCCTAAAATTAACACATCTATTTCTCCGGAGTCCACTCCCGCAGCGTAATCCCCCAGCAAGCCAACTTCCTGAATATCTCCTGATTTCTGCAGAATATATTCCACGATTTCATCAATCCCTAGGTAGGTATGAATTAATTTTTGAAGTGGTTTAAACAACGAGTGAGAAGTATTGGCTCTGTACAGAATTTTGTTTTTGGATGTGTTTTTTTCCAAATACCCCGCTTCCGAAAGTTGATTAAGTTCCTTGCGAATGGCATTGGTCGACTCCTGAAACTCATCCGCTAGACCGCGCAAATGCCCCTGACTACTTGCAGAGACAAAAAACTTAATCAACAGTTTGAGTCGGGTTTTGGAAGTGATCAATGAATCCAACATCGGTTTAGTATTAATGAGTAACAAAAGTACTCAACACAAATCAGCTATGCAAATGAATAAATTGTTAAATAATTACAAAAATCACCCAAACCTCATTTAGATTGCTGGTTGACAACCTTTAAAACAGTAGAATTCACGTGGAACATCAATCTGAAATGAATATAAAATGAGGTTCCTTGTAACAAGGAACCCTAAAAAAATAAAAAACAAGAGTTATTTTGACACAATTAAATCTCAGCTTCTTGATAGAGATCTGAAATAGGTAAAGTTGCTGTAAATGATTCCGGCCTATTTTGCTCAAAATTTAATACACCTGAGATAGTTACCCGTCCACCGGTTAAGTTTTCAATCTTTGCTGTTTTCCTATTGACCTTAAAACGAACAGAAACATCAGATTTTGTATTATCTTTCCGTTCAAACGGAATAACCAAAATTTGCTCCAAATTAACATCCAAAGCTGAATGTAATGGCTTTACTTTTCGAATAACAATATTCTTTAGCCGGTCATCATTTCGTTCGGCTTTGAAGACAAACACCCCACTTCTGGCGTTTCGATCCCCACTATATTGCCCTGGACGCTCCTGAAACATATAGCTTACAGTCATTCCAACGCTTCTATTAAATCGTTGCTCAAGTTGTCTTTTCCTCCAGAAAAGATAACCTCCTAAAAATAAAAAAATAAGTATGGCTATGGTCATCATATCAATATGTTGGTTAAAATTAAATGACTAAAGTGCTGCACACATCGTGCTATTAAACACAACCAAATATCTGATATTACTATTAATTCAACATTAAATCGACCAGGGACAAATAAGGGACATTTGAGAATGCACTCGCAAACAGAAAGCTATGAAGATTAACTTTTTGTTAACAAAGTCCCTTACGGGTATAGGTTTTAATAAAAAGGACAATCCCGAAACAAAGGGGCCGGATCATAATATGATCCGGCCCCTTTGTCGATCTAGTCAATCAGTTTGGATTGATGACGTTCTAAAGTATTATATATTTTTTTGACGTCCTGCGACTTTTCTTTCTGCAGTACAAGAATGGCATCTTTGGTATGAACAAGTATACTATCTTTTAAACCAACAAAGGCGGTATAGACGTCTGTACCAATCACCATATTCCCATTTTCATCCACAGGATGCCCTGTCTGCTTCAGATAATCATACATGGATTCAAAGGATCCGAGATCTGACCATTGAAAACTCGTGGCAACTACACGAATTTTTTTAGACCGTTCCATTACGGCATAATCAATGGAAATGGATGGAATTTCTTTCGACAAAGTCAGGTCAAGCTCCCCATCCTGGCGATGCTGCCAGGCATTAAACGCTGTTGCATATACCTTGGGTTCAAAATTCTGTAATTCACTCAGGAAAGTATCTGCACGAAAGCAAAACATCCCCGAATTCCACAGAAAATTGCCTCGCTCTATAAAATCCTCTGCGGTATCCTGATTGGGCTTCTCTCGAAAAGACAATACCTTATCATCTTTGTATTCAATATATCCGTAACCTGTTTCAGGTCGTGTTGGCTGAATACCAAAAGTGACAATATAGCCTTTATTAGCTTTTTCTATCCCAGCTTGGATGGATTTTGCATAGGCCTCATCCCCCACAATAACATGATCCGATGGTGTTACTATCAGAATATCATCAGGTTGAGCCGCAAAGGCTGCAAATGCAATTGCCGCAGCGGTATTACGTGGAGTGGCTTCAACAATATCAATATAGTCCACTTTATTGTTTTCCATCACCTCACGGCTCAGACCATGATTGTCACGATTGCCCACGACAATCACCTGACCGCACAAGGACTGATTGCGCTTTATTGTCATCTCAAATAAAGATCCCTCTTTGAACAAAGAAAGATACTGTTTTGGATAACTCTTACGTGATAAAGGCCAAAGACGGCTACCAACACCTCCAGTCAATACCACATGAATAATATTACTCATTGTTAGTTATTTTTTTTCTGATTCTTTATCCGCAACAACCTTACGCAAACCCTCACTCGAAAAACGATGTGTACGTTTATTGTAATAGATTTCTATATTTTCTTCGACACAGTACAGACGACCTGAAAAATCAGTATCCCGATATTCCTCACCAATAATACGCATCTGAATAGGAAGAGCCTTGATCATATCAATGAGGTCTTGTTCGGTCTCGTAAGGGATTATCTCATCCACATAACGACAGCCTTCCAATTGAATATAACGTTCGACAATAGTCTGTGTAGGTTTGGCTTTCTCTGGAAATACCTCTGAAGGATCCGTATTAAGCCCAATAATCAAATAATCACAATGTCTTTTCGCTTCCTCCAACATCATTATATGGCCAGCGTGCAATAAATCGAATACACCGAAAGTAATTCCTATTTTCATCTAAATAGATTTTAAAACTGTTTCCTCATTTGAATTGGCATCCGCGACAATTTTACGTAGGCCTGAACTGGAAAAACGGTGATCACGACTATTAAAATAGAGCTCAATCCCCTTCTCCTCACAATATGATCGACCTGTAAAATTCTTTTCCCGATACTCATCCCCCACAATGCGTACATCGACCTTAAAAGACCTTAGGATATCTTCCAGATCCTGCTCAGTAGCATAAGGTACAATCTGATCCACATATTTACAGCCCTTAAGCTGAATATAACGTTCCACAACAGTTTGCGCAGGTTTATTTTTCTCTGGCCGATCCAAGGTCGGATCGGTCTGCAAACCGCAGATTAGGAAATCACATTGACGCCTAGCATCTTCAAGCATCTTGATATGTCCAGCATGTAACAAATCAAATGCACTAAAGGTAATACCAATGCGCATATTCTTAGCTGGGATAGTTATCATAATTGCAATAAATTTAAAGTAACAAAAAGAAATAGCTATTTCATCTCTCAAAGATAAAATTTATAATGAGAACATTGGGAAATTACCTTTTGTTCCCCCATAATTTAACGTAAATATCATGCCAAAGAAGGGACATCAGCATGTCTAAGGTACAAATTGGCACAGGCACGTGCATCAGAAAGTGCCTCATGGTGATTAAGTTCAATCCCTAGCACTTCACAACAAGCGTTCAGTCGGGCTGGTTTAAATCCTTTTTCCTGATAAATCTTGAATGTGCATTCCCATTTTTCCATTAAACCCAAACTATCGTAAGGTAGATTATAATAACTCATGGTCTTACGCAATACCCCACGGTCAAACAACTCATTATGCGCAACCATAATTCGATTATTGATCAAAGGAAAGATACGAGGAAACAAATCCATAAATGTAGGCGCTTGTGCTGTATCTCTCGGTCTGATCCCATGAACACGCGTTGTCTGCCACATATATTGGTTTTGAGGAGGCTGGATCAGCGAATAGAACTCCTCAACGATTACCCCCTGCTCCACCACCACCAGGCCAATGGCACAAGCGGAATTTTGGTTGGCTGTAGCCGTTTCGAAATCTATTGCTGTAAAACTTAATCCTGATTGCATGTTCACTCCTCCTAAAAGTCGAGGTAAAATTAGAGGTTTTTTAGATCATATCAAACCCCCGTTTGCAACAAGCCCTCCTGCTTCTCTTTTTTAGGCATTTCGATAATTTTTGCTTCTTTGACTACTGCCACTTCTGGAATCCGCTGTGCTCCCCTGCTTCTACGCGCTCTCACCATCTGTATACGTCGACGGCGTACAGCATGCTCGATTTCGCCTTTTATATGATAATTGTTAAAAATATATTGTTTGACAATGAGATAAAAAGCGCTCAATGCTGATAATATAGCTATAGCAAAGGACCATTGTACGGAAGCGTCAAACCGGACAATATAAATAACCGATGCACCAAGTACCAATTGAACCAGTCCATAAGCAGTGGATACCAATAAACTGCTATGACCAACTTCATTGCTTAACATATGAAGTAAGAATGTGCGATGCGGCTCAAAGATATGGTAACCTTGATAAACACGGCGTGCAACGGACCATCCGATTTCAATCCCGTAAACTCCAAGAAAGAGGATATAGGTAAAATCACCTGTTTTTAAGATCAGCTTACCAAGAGCAAACAATAGCATAAAGGAAAGTACGGCAGGCCCTACATCCCCAGCGAAACAAGCCGCTTTCTTTCGAAAGTTAAAAAATCCAAAAACGACCACGCCCAATAAGGTAAAGATCAGAAAATCTTGTTCAATATAATTTATCTTGGTATTAACGTAAAATAAGAGACCACCCATGACCAATGTACAAAAGGCTGTCATGCCATTGATACCATCCATAAAATTGTAGGCATTGATAACTCCAATTGTAAATACAAAGGCCAAAACAAGATAATACCAAGGGTAATTGAATATACCGAACTCATATACCATGAGTAACACCGAGGCTAGATGAACAGTTAGTCTTGCTGTTGGATGTACTCCCCGAATATCATCCAAGAATGAAATATAAGTTAAAAGCGTTAACCCCAAAAAGAACCAGGGATACTGGAAATCGTTATTTATAAAATATATAATTGCAGCAACATAAAAAATAATTCCAGCCCCACGAATGGTAACCTTTGTATGTGAAGAACGCTCGTTGGGTTTATCAATTATATTTAACCGATCTGCAATTTTTAAATAAAGAAATTCTAAGGCGAAAAGGAATATAAGAGTAAAGATATAAATCATAAAATGTAATTAGTGAGTCAAATAAAGCTGTGCAAATATAATAATATTAAGTTTTATTTAACAAACGTTACTAACAACATTTTCGCTACATTAAGAAAATATTTTTTTTATGTTAGTTGTTATTCCCAAGAAAAAAAAATAAATCAATTAGAAGTATGCGGTGACCAAACGCAAATATTTTTCCTTCCCAGCGCTTTTTCTAAAGTATATCTGCGACCAAAATCCACCTATTAGTCTCGAAATCATATTGTTTAACCACTTTTGCAGGTATTCCAACAGCAATACTGTAATCAGGAATACTCTTGGTCACCACTGACATCGAACCAATAACACAACCTCGCCCAATTGTAACTCCAGGTAAAATACACACATTCTCTCCAATCCACACATTATCTTTTATATGAACAGGTTTAGTAAATAGTAATCGTTCATTGGGTTTGGTTAATGGACTATCCTGCTCCTCTCCTGAATACGCCCCATGATTCAAATCTGAAATAAAAACACGGCTAGCAATTAATACATCATTGCCGATAACAACCTTCTCACCTGCCGCTATGTGCACATAATCATTAAGCTGAACATTATTGCCAAAAATCAAGCATTTTTGCTCGTTCTTTTCAACCGGATGAACTTCAAGGCGGCAGCCAAAACCTGTTGTTAAGTTATTACCAAGATCGATCAACCTCCGATTTCTTACATCGAATGGCAAACGGATCAGTCTAGCCCTAGGATAGAACAACCTAGTATGTAATGTACTTATCAATAAACGTATAACTCCTAATAATCCATAACGTTTATACATTTCCATATAAAATCATTTTATTTATTAATTCTGCCCGTCCTACTTAGCTAGGCTTCAAAATGTCGGATCTAGCGCAAAAATACAATTAATACCCGTCGAGCATATTTTAAAAGCGAGAACACATTAAAAAATAAATACTCAGCACTATTGATTATCCCTATCTTTAGCGCCATTTTAATATTTTTAATCTCTCCTTTTTCCATTTCCCATAAATTACTTGAAAGCCCAGACTCTCCAAAATCATGTTTACCACCTCCAGTAATCACCAAGCTTTCATTCAAAAGGTAGCTTTTACATTTATTTGCTATGCGAATGAAATAATTACCTTCTTCTGCATAGCGTTGAGTCTCGTCAAAATATCCCACCCAATCAATAATCTCACGTTTAAAAATAATTGTCGGTGTAACAAAGACAAACTTGAAAAGCAATTCTTTGGCTGATATCTGATTGATTACATCCAATTTTCGAAAAGCCAATTGTTGAATGTACTCGCCATTCCTTGTTGTTCCCAGAAAATCTATGGTTGGATCTGCCTCCAGCACCTGTAATTGTCGTTCTAATTTGTTTGGCAGCCAGGTATCATCCGAGTCCAGTAAGCAAATCCAATCACCTGTACAGCGCTTCATCCCTTCGTTACGGGCTCTGGACACACCAGCATTCGTTTGGTTCACTAATCTGATATTATCTCTTTGTTGATCTTTGATATAATTTTCAACTAATATTTTTGAATCGTCAGTCGATCCATCATTAATAATGATAATCTCTATGTCCCCTTGCCAGGTCTGCGCATACACGGAATTAATGGTTTGCAAAATTGATTTTGCTGCATTATACATCGGTATGACAACCGATACTTTGATTTGATTCATGTAAAATAATTATCTGCTATCCGATCTCCGTTGGTAGATCTTTATTAAAAATTGATTTATACGGTACATACAATTCCTCATAAAAAGAAACGTTACTCTTTAACCGCATTAAATAAAACAGAAATACAACTAACAATACTAAATTTCGATTTGACCTAAACTCAAAACGCATAATGAAGAATGGAATAAGCAAAAACTGAAAATATTCGTAATACTGCGCCATACGAGCAACAGCAACAGAAACTGGTGTGATAATAACAAATATACACATGCCTGCGAAGTAGAGATTAAATAAACCTCTAAATGTTACATTCTCTTTATACAGATCATAAAAAAATCCTATTATTAACAGCAATAACAAAATGCGATAGCTTGAACCAACCAACATAATTTGAAAAGCAGAACGAGTAGGCTCCGCAGCATAATCGCCACCTTCCTCCGCATAAGTTAACGCCTTTTCAGAAATAATACCAAAATTAATCTGCCCAAGAAATTTCAGTCCGATCTCGAAAATTATAGAAAGAAAAAAAGATATTAACATTCCCATTAATATCTGTTTTCGAGTAAAAGTCTTATTATATAAAAAATAGGCTGGTATAAATAATATTGCTGACCGATGAAATAAAAAGGCTAAAATGACACAAAGCAAAAATTTCCAAAACTTCCTCTCTTCTATGAATACAAATGAAAACAAAGTCAATGCCACGGCAACGTTAAAACGGACGAAAAAGATGGAACCCATATAGAAGCCAAACCAAATCATCAACGAAACGAAAGGTTGTAGCGAATACTTCCGAAAAATATAAAAGTGCAGAGAATATATAATAAGTGCCTGTATTACAAGGACGATTGTATAATTATCACTAACCGCTGCTACAAAATAATTGAGATAATAGAACCCTGGTTCAAAAGCCAAGAGATAAAAAACGTTATCCACGTTTTCAAATAATCCAATATAGGCTCCCCAGTCTGTGCCCCGTTCCCATCGTAAACTTGCCAAACAAAATAATAACAGAAAAGGAATTATTAACACCTTACTTAAAAGATATTTCCCGCGATTAATTTCGAAGAAAGCAAGTACTGCGAATAATATATAGATTAAATATAGATACATGTTAAAGATTCATCTTCATCTGCTGAGCGCCAAAAATATATCGTGCCGCCTTTAAATTTACAGAAAATTGCTTTAAATCCACCTCGCCCCGCATCACTTGTTCCACGACCTCATAAATTTCTTCTTTGCTATCACAAAGAAATCCAATAGGCCCACAGGCATTGAAGACAGACTCAAAATAATCGTTTCGCAAAGCAATAATAATCTTATCTTGTTGAATTGCATCAAATATAGCTCCACTAGCAGTGAATTGATAATGTCTATTATCGTAAAAAAACAAGATATAGTCCAATATACCGACCTCTTTATCGAATTCGTTGCGATCAAGAAATACATTCGGACCGGAAGCAAACTTTATCCATGGATATTCATCTGTTTCAAAATTATGCCAGCCAATGAGGTGTGCTGAAAATTGCTCCGGGTATTTTTCTGAGAAATAATGGGTGATCTCATCGAAAATTTTAAATCCCTTCGCTTGCGTCGCAACACCGACCCAACCAAATCGAGTCATTACTCCACTTTTATTGACCTTGAGAAGAGATTCATTGAAAATATAAGGATGATGCATGGTGACAATATTTCCCGTCAAATTTGGATAATGCCGAGTGAAATTCTGGACAATAGATGGTCCAAGGATAATCAATTTTAGATTTTTAGGCAACGTGCCCCGAAAAAAAGGTTTCAAAAAAGAAGAATACCAATATAATGGACTAGTTATCTTATACGTTGAGAATAAATAACCCAGCTCACCGTGGCAAACAACATAGACCTCTGTTTCTAACATTCTTAAAATGATTTTTAAGAAAACAGCAAATACCGGATTGAGCGCTGGGAATACTATACGCGATGACTTAAACTTCAATAAATAAAAAATATTTAGAAAAGTTCCAAAAAGATATCTAAAAAATATAGCGTAAAATGAATTTCCTTTTGGGAGGTTTTTTGGTTTAAATGTTATCCGATTTGAAAGCCCTTGAAATTCCTGATCTTCCTTTAATAACTTTACTATTGCATTGATAGCCGATTTGTCTGCTATATAGAGCAAAGGGCTCGTTGAACTATTTAAAATAACATATAAAAACGAAGTATTAAACATTTCGTGAAACCCACCAATAGAAAAAATATCGACAATAACAGTCTTTTTCATGATTTCCGTTTTAACACATTTATGATTCTATTTTTTTTCAATGCCATAAAATAGCTCAATACTAATTTCAGTGCATTAACGGAAATGCCAGCATCTATTATCAATTTTTTAAAATCCTGATACCCCATCTCAGCATGCACACTACCTGCTTGAACCGAAAGCCAACGTAAACACAATTGATCCGTTATAGCGATCTCATTTTCTGTAGTTACATGTTTTAGCCAGCTAATATATTGGCTCGCTGCGGTCAATTTCTTTTCAACGACTGATTTGGATTTTATATCCGACGAAATGTTGAAACCACTAAAACGCCAATAAACATTCGAGCTGAGCGCTGTAATTTGCTTACCATTATTTAACGAATATAGAAACCAAGTAGCGTCATCTGATGCCCAACCCAAAGGGAAATTTGCAAATCTAAATCTTTCATATAGCGATCGGTGAAAAATATACTCTACTGCAAAACTCCTAAAGCCATTGCAAGCCAATCTATTACTGATAAAGTCAATTGAGCTGATTGATACCGCAATATCATTTAGGTGATCAAATTTCGTATAGCTAGGGTGCAATTTCCCATGCTCATCAATAACTTTGGTATGAAATTTATATAACAAGCTCTGTTCGTTATAGCTATTATAGAACACCTCTACTGCATTGCATTCGATCAAATCATCATCAGAAAAAAGCCAGACCCAATTTTCCTGTGTTAAATCAATACATCTTTCCCATTGTTTTGTTAAAGATTCACCACCTAAGTTAACTTCAAAACGATGATATCTTATTTCTAATGTATCGCAGTATTTGTCCAATATTGGTTGAATTGAATAAGGACTATTATCGTCACCAATGTATACTGTAAAGTTTTTAACCGTCTGAAGGCTTAGACTTTCTAATGTATTTTCGATAAATTTATTTTTATAATATGGAATGACTATCGCCAATTTGGATTTACACATCATTATATCAACGATCTAAATATGAATGAATTTTTTTTACAATCAGAGACCAGCTAAATTCCTGTTTAGCTCGAGATACGATATCCCTTTCTGCGGGTAGCCTTATCTCTTCATTAATAATTGACTGTAAAATAAAGGTCAGCTTTTTAACATTACCAACTTCAAAAAAAATGCCGTAAGGTCCTGCGATTTCTATAGCAGGGGTTAATTCGGTAGATACAATAAAACATCCGCATGACATCCCCTCCAGCAAAGCTATACCAAAGCTTTCAAACTTTGATGTTTGCACAAAAATCTTGGAATTTCGGAGCCTTCTCAATAACATGTTTCTATCGGATATTGGTCCGGTAAAGAAAACCTTATTTTTAAGTCGTGGATTTGCTTCAAAAAAGAGGTCAATATCTCTTTGAAAGGTTTCCTCTATAGGACCTATAAATTCGACTTTCCAAGCTTGTAAATCTAGCGTACACAATGCATTGAGCATCGTTAAATTATCCTTTTCCGGCGCACCAACTCGTCCCACTAATACGATAATTTTTTCTTTGTCCATATTAAGATCCTGTTCGGTAAGAAATGATAACTTTTCAAAATCAAAACCGTTCGGAATATAAGCGACACGCATAGATACATCTTGTTCGAAGAAATTTTGCAAAGATCTGCTTTCAACAGATATCAGATCTACTTTATTATATAAACTAACTTTAAATTTTTTCCATAATCCTTTAGATTTAGCAAAATTGCTTTCTTTTATGCTATCATTTGCATCCAATTTAAAATAAAACTTGACTCTATTACCGGTAATCACTTTAATAAACAAAGCAATTAAAGTTTTGATAAATGACTGATGAAAGAACATGACAACATCGAATCTTCTCAAATGACATAAAAGAAAAAAAAAGATATTTAGATTTTCATTCTCAAATGTTTTTTTGATTCTATAGTAGGATAGACCCTTTACCTCGGTATCAAGATATTCCATGGACTCCCTTTTTTCATAGCAAGCAACGGATGATTTGTAATAACCTTCTTTTTGTAAAAAATAGGGAATCATACCTACATCTTTAATCAAATGGATGTTAGCTCCTCCAGGAAAAATTGTTATAAAACGTTTCATAAACTTTCAATCTTACGTATTAACTGCAACTTACGCTTATAGCCTGCAACTTTTGAAGGGGATCGCTTGAGCTTATTATAAATGATGACCAATGTATAGAAAAATGTATCAACTTTGTATGAAAGGCGAATCAAGTAGCGCTGATTTGTTTTGGTATAATAGAGCTTCTCGCTTTTACGCATTCTATAAGCTACTTTTTCATCGTTAGGCTCGCTCTGTCCCTCTAAATGAATAATCTTTGCATTTGGAAGAGACATAACATCATACCCTAATTGCCGAACTCTAAATGTTAATTCTGTTTCTTCATAGTACATGAAAAAATCCTCATCAAAGCCACCCGCCTTGATAAATATAGATTTTGGTATAAATAAATCCGCACCAGAAATATATCCTACTTTTTGGGGAATACCTGTGTTATTAAAACTACCTACTCGTCCTAGGATTTTTCCAAGCTTAAAAAAACATAAAAAATCAATTTCCGCCGTTAAACTTGGAAGAAAACTCCAACAAGAAAATGCGGGTTGGAGATTGGCGTCATATAAATTGCCTCCTACGATCCCAACCTGTTCATTGCTTTCACAGAAATCATAAAATTTAGCTATGGCATTATTTAACAAGACTGTATCGGGATTTAATAGAAAAAGATATTTTCCTTTGGCTACTTTTGCTCCAAAATTGTTTCCGGAGCCAAAGCCGCGATTTTCTGGATTCTTGAGAAATATAACCTCGTTATAATGTTCGTGTATTCGTTCGATGTCACGCTGTGGGGAGTCGTTGTCTACTACAATGATCTCAAAATTTATACCGATAGTATGTTTGTAGACAGACTCAATCGAACTGAGTATCAACCGAAAAGAATTATAATTAACGATTATAATAGAGACATCCATTACTTTAAAATATTTTTACAAATACTTATTACAGCGCCCAAAGAAAATTTATTAACCAATAGTATATTTACATTTTTCTTAACCAAAGTAATGTAAAGTGCCCCTAAAACAAAGAGCTCTATCAGCAAATAACTATAACTTGTTCCGATAAAACCATATTGAGAACTTAACACCAAATTGAGTAAAAAACCTATGCATGCAGCCATTGCCGTAACGCGAAAAAAATCTTTATCCATCTTCAAATTCAACATGGTTTGTATACCCAAAAATGTATTGACCATGGAGATAAGAGGAAGGAATGCCAGAATCTTAAGCGGTGTAATTGCGTTATCAAATTTATTACCATAAATTAAATGAATCGAAAAAGGAGCTAGAAAGAAAATGAGAATTCCAACAACTGACAAAACATATATCAAAACAGGTAGTAAACTTCTCAATACATTTAATCCCTCTTCGATATTCGCGTTAAACGCCTTTGAAATATAAGGGAAGAGCACTGTAGATAGTGGCAAATTAAGTACATTAATAACAATAAATATTAACGATTGCGCTGTGGTATAATAGCCAACATCCGCTTTTGAAGCGAAAAAACCCAACACGATAATGTTCGTTGTAGTATAAATAGAGACCACAAAGGAAGATAAGTACATCATTCTTTCTTCTATCAGGAGGCCCCAAACTCTTTTAGTGGATATCACGTTAAACTGGATATGAAACTTCTTGACAGCAAAAGCAACCAAAAAACCCGAAATCCCAAAGCTCAAAAAGAAATTAATAAGTGGCAGGACAATAAGATCATCTGCTTTTTTTACCAAAATCAATATAAATATACAATTAAGCAACCCCCTTAAAAAATTAGTAAATGCGAAAATATTCAAGTGCTGCATACCCTGAAACACGTATTGCGGTGTTAAACAGGTAGAAATACAGGAGCAAAACACGATTATTGCTACAGCTTTATTACTAGCCAGGGGACTGAAAACAAATAATGCGATGATAAATAAGAATACTGAAACCAAAAATAAGTACGCCCGAGCTGTCATAACTTCCGAAAAAACTTTGCTTAAGGAAGAGGGTTCTGCCGCTATGCGTCTGGTTGCCGTATAGTCAAAACCGTAAGAAATCAGTATATTGAAATAAGCCACAAAAGCGGTCGCGTAATTAATAATTCCATAACCCTCGGGGCCGATAATCCGAGACACATAAGGTATGGTAATTAATGGGAACACATAATTGATCAACTGTACAAGTCCCAATGAAGCAAAGCTCTGCAGTAAATTCTTTCGCATTCTAAGTAATTTTAAGCAATTTGCTCCTCACTCATCGCTGATTTGTAAAATCTAATCAATGTTAATATAAAGGCGGAACACACAAAACACAAAATAAAACCTATAAAGAAATAGAACTTTTTGCTTACTACTTTATTTTCCAGTGGAAATGTAGGAACGTCTATCAACTGGATGAGGGGAGATTCCTTTAATAGGGTCATTTTTGCAATTTCCAAATTTTGAACCAGCTGGTTTAAAATAGCTTTATTTGTTTCGGCTGAAAATTGTGAACGTTGACTAGGTATTATACGCTGTGCCTGCCGTGTCGGGTTCAAATTCGGTGTAGCATCAACAATAGAGGCCATTGTACTAATGTTTCCATTCATCATACCACGGATAGAGTCTGCTTGCTGTTGTATCAATTGAATATTATGCTGGGCCCTTTTTGTTTTGGTCTGCATGTAAAAGTCATTAACTTCCTGCACTAAAGCCGTATTAAATTCTTTAGCGAAGGACTCGTCAAATGCTGTAATTTCCACTTTTATAATCGACAACTTTTTATCCAATTTATCTACTTTCAGATTTTTCTTGATAAGCTGCCCAATGACTTTATTCATCAGACTATCACGTTGTCTTACCTCGGATCCGGCATAATGTTTTCGAAAATCGATCTGCTTATCTTTTTTCTGTTTCTCCTCTTCCAATTCTAAATAACGGTCAATCAAAAGCTTACTAGTATCTGACGCAGAAGTCTTAAGTAAAGTAGCTTGAAGCATTTTGCGGGATTTATAAAATTCCAGTAAATTATCGCCCTGAAAAATCCCAGCCCCGGATCCGCCAATGTCCATACCCACCATTGAAGCCAAACCTTCATATTGACTAAATCCACTACTTTTCTCACCAGATTCTAAAACAAAGGTTGTGACAGCAGTATAAGCCGTCCTTTTGGTACTTGCATAAAATGCCCCCACAGTACCACCTATTAGTCCAGCAATAATTAGAATATACCATTTACCAAGTAGAAATTTTAGCCATTTTTGAATTAAATGCACCAATTCTTTTAATGACAGCTCACCTTTTTCTCGCGTATTATCCATCTCAGCCAATATGTTAAATTAACGCAACAATGATACAATAATAGCCGCCAACGAGGCAATGCCCGTTCCTAGACCAACCCAACCTTGAGCGCTCATCCGCTCTCTTGGTGCACGCTTCGGAACAACGATCTCCGCTCCCGGTTTTACCTCAGGATACCCACCCGATTTACCTTTTACAGCACCATTGGCATACTGAACAAAGACACGTTTTTTCAATGCATTGTCCGTAAATCCACCAGCTTGATTGATATAGTATTTTAGGTTTTTACCTTTTACATATACGACGTTATTTGGATTCAAAACCTCTCCTACGACCTTAACTGTTTCCAGTTCTTTTGGCACAGTAATAATATCACCATCCAATACCAATAAGTCGCCTTTTTCGTAAGGCTTCTCTAAAATTTTATTTAACTCAATCCCAACAAGATCACTTGGCTCAACATCAGACGCTGACATCCCTTGCTGTGACACCTTCGCCAAGGCACTACTTTTTGCCTTTGAACTGTCTGTATTCTCCTCGTCGTTTTCCCTTTCTTGTTTATTTTTCTTATTATCTCCAATCGCGTCCAAACTATCTTGCTCCAGCTCTTTTTTCAAACGTTCTTTCTCTTTTTTCTCCTCTGCTTTCAATTTAGACATCCCTGTACGTTTTAAAGATGCTCCTTCAGTATAAGCGTAAGTGGTCAATCCTCCGGCCCGCTTGACGATGTCGGAAATACGTTCATCCTCGCGTGAAATGGTATAAATACCCGGATATAGGACCTCACCCTCAATCGTCACTTGCCGCTGTGTACGGAACCCTGCGTCTCCTAATACCGAAACAACATCGTAAGGTTGTAAAGCAATAGTCGGATCTATAAGGATACCATCTTTAATATCGACTAAAATCGTTTGCGAAGAACTATGATCGTCAGCATTGCGCTGTTTAAGTCTTCGGGCAATCTCCACGCGTGCATTTTTAGCCGCTTCCGTCAGCCCACCAGCTTTTTGAATAACATCACCTAGTGTTGCATTGCTAGCGAAAGGTAGATCACCAGGAAAACGTACTTCGCCTTGAACGGTAAATTTATATTCGTCACGTAGATCAAAAATAGAAGCAATTTCGATCTTGTCCTCACGCTTCAATGGAATATCAGCAACTGTACCGGCCAATACTTCCCGTACATTAAAATTGATCAGTTCTGAAGTATTATCCGCTTTCAGGCGGTTGATGATACCACGTTCTAAAAAAGCATCTTCACGTACACCATCCGCCATTTCAAGCACTTGCTTGAGCGTCAGACCTGACTCCAAACCAAATATACCCGGACGGAATACCGCACCAAGAACAGATACCCGATTGGCATAACGTTCCAATATCGGCTCAACAATATATTGATCTCCACCCTTAGGCGTATAATTTGCGAACTGGTCAGCATAGACATCTTGCACACTGCGCTCACGTCCTGTTGTTTGCAAAACTTTGATCTTCGCAGTATAGGCATTCTCTGTAAAATCGCCCGCATAACGCAAGATATCTGATAAGGATTCTCCGGCTACCGTCTCGAAAATAGCAGGTCGCTTTACTTCACCTTCAAACTGCACACGCGCTCCATATACAGGAATATGGATAATATCTTGATCCTGTAAACGTATATTACCTTGTTGTATACCATTAGCCAAAAAATCATAAACATCAATTGTACTGACGACACGATTACCACGGATCACTTGGATCTGACGGTAGGTACCATTTTTATTGGGGCCTCCAGAAGCATAAAGTGCATTGAAGACTGTAGCTAAAGAAGGTAAACTATAGGTACCCGGTTTGGTAACAGCTCCGGTCAAGGTAACACGGATCGTACGGATATTACCAATTGTTACACTTACATTAGTTCTTCCTGAACGGATTGCAGGATAGGTTCCACTCAAACGCTGTTCAATCTTACTCTTCGCCGCAGCGATCGATAAGCCCGCAACATTAATCTGACCAACATATTCCACCTTGATCATTCCATCTGGGCTGACAAGAAGTGTATAAGAAGCTTCATTATCACCAGTGATATCCAATAAGATCTCATCATCAGGACCAATGATATAAGAACTTGGCGTCGCCATCCGAAGATTGGGTTCAAAAGTAATGCTATTATTCTTAAACAAGTCCGCGCCAAAAATCTTCAATTTTCCATCATCATGCTGAACGGAATCGGGATTATTATTGCGTTTATTTTGTAAGGAATCTGTCGTATTTACCCCCCCCA
>Ga0065704_10070260_pt1 | contig 45617 bp, 61 predicted proteins | sample SwiRhicommuniRL2_FD_59091 | JGI IMG/M metagenome (GOLD analysis project Ga0065704, IMG submission 59091) | Switchgrass rhizosphere bacterial communities from Rose Lake, Michigan, USA - RL2 v2 (version 2) | ecosystem: Host-associated > Plants > Roots > Rhizosphere > Soil | place: East Lansing, MI | reverse complement strand
CAAAGACGTTTAGCGGAGCGACCCTTTTCACCGGAAGCCTTACCCAGCGCACGGGCACCGTTGGCCTTGTAGAGATACAAACCCCTGGCGGTAATCCGGGTATTGTTGGGCGCAATGGCGATCCTGCCGACATCAACAATCAGTATCGCCATGACATCCAGTTCGGCGCCGGTCATGTACTGATGCGCGTAGGTGTCGCAAAGGGTGCGTTGGCAGGTGCTGGCGGTTGGCGGATGGACAACCATTTCTATCCGCTGCAAGCCAATGTGATGGACTTGGGTACGGACGCATTCCCGTGGAAGCGTACCTTTGTCAACGAAATCGTTATGAAGGGTGACGCTACGGCGAAGGCCGCGACTCTTACCAGTCTCGGTGCCGCATCCACGACGGCGTTGACTTCAGAAGTGACAGCGCGTGCGGATGCTGATACCGCGCTGTCTGCACGAATGATTGGCCGTAATCAGTTGATCAACGGTGACTTCCGTTTCGCCCAGCGCGGTTCGAATTTCGCGGTTGCGGCATCAGGCCGGTATGGGCTTGATCGATGGTTCATGTCGGGTACTGGTTCGCAGATCGGATCGGCACAGATGTCAACGGGCGGAACCGGGATTCCTAACACGCTGCAAAGCCGTCCCAAAAATGCAATGCAGGTAACGGTGAATAGCGTTGCTGGTGCAAACAACAACGCCTTGATGGTACAGCGCATCGAAGATGTGTCTACCCTGGCGGGCGGGAAAGCTACGTTTAGCGGTTGGGTCTGGGGCAATGTAACCACTACCATTTCTGTTGGTTTGTATCAGTCCTTCGGAACAACCGGTGCGTCTGCTATCGTCAAGGTCAACGCGCAGAAGATCAACGTTGTTGCTAACCAGTGGAACTATGTAACGTTGACGTTTGACATCCCTCATGTGGTTGGAAAAACGATCACCGCGAACAACTGCCTTTGGTTGAACCTGTGGCTAGACGCCGGGGCGAATTACGACGGCGCGGGCGATGCTGGCGGAATCGGTCAAAAATCCGGAACGTACTGGTTCACCCAACTGCAACTGGAAGCTGGTGCTAATGCAACTCCGTTCGAATTCAGACGTGATGCGGTGGAACTTACCCTGTGTCAGCGCTACTACGAAAAAAGCCCTGACATTGACGTTCTCCCATCGGCGGCTAACTATTTCGGCAGATTCTGCATCGGTATGTCGTCTGTCACCGGATCGCAAATTTTTGTTGGTGTTCCGTTCAAGACCACTAAGCGCAACACCCCATCGATTGCGGTGTGGAGTTCAACCAATACGCCAACGGTTGGTATGATCGGACAAGATGATGGATCAACCACACCTGCAGCGGTGGCTAACATTGGCATGAACGGGTATCAAGTTTCTTGGTCAAACACAGCCGGACGCTGGGGTGGGTTCTTCCAGTGGGCCGCAGATTCGGAGCTTTAATCATGTATCAACTTACCAAAAATCAAGACATCATCCGTTGCGTTGAAACCGGCGAGTTCATCCCGCGCGGCCACTACCTGTGGCCGACCGAATGGCTGGCGAACAACACGCCGATGCCCTTGGAACCGGAACGTTCGCTGGAAGAATGGAAGGCTTCGCTGAAAGCTGACGCCACGGCCGCCAGGTGGAATCACGAAACTGGTGGGATCACCATTGGCGGCGTGCAGGTTGGCACCACGCTTGACGACCAGAACCGCCTGAGCGGCGTTCTGTCGGCGATCCAGCTGGGCGGGTTGGAGTCGGTAGACTTCAAAGCGCAAAGTGGTTGGACGCAGCTGACGGCCGAACAGCTGCAGGGTATCGCCCTGGCGATCAGCAACCACGTACAGGCTTGCTTCACCGCCGAGCGTGCGCACCACGAAGCAATCGATTTGCTGGACGGGATCGCGTTCTGTCAGGCATACGATGTGACGCAGGGCTGGCCGTAATGCCGTCCGGCATCCAAGTATGGGACGATCAGGGGCGGCTAATGGTGGACTACACCACCCGCCTGTCTCAGTCGCTGGGCGCTTTTGCGCTCGGCGACAACCATGCGGCAGGATCGATCAATGTCCCCGAATTCTCATTGGGCACGCCTTACGCCATCGTGATCAGTCAACAGAAGTTCAAGGGTTCCGGCGACGTTCGGAAAATTCCGCAGGCGTTCGCATCGGGCACCACGTTGTCGTGGGATGCCGGTGACGCCTGTTACATCATGTACGGAATCTATTGACATGCCTGCAGGTTTCTTTGCTGCCACTGAAACGGGCAACATCCAGTTCACCAACGACTATTCCAACTTCGTGTTGGTTGGGAAGGGGTCTGTGATGCTTGGTGCGCCGTGGACGTATGTTTCAACCACGGGTGGCCCATTCGCAACGATCACCATCCCGAACTACTACGGTTATCCGCCGCTGATGGTTCTGAACTGCGCGCAACCGATCTTTATCCGTGATGCTGTGACGGATGCCAATGGCAACTGGGTGTTCGGTCTGGCCGGGGCTTACCTGGCGGCGCAGGGTGCGGTTGTGGAATGGTTCGCCTTCGGGCCACCACACGCTGGTCTGCCGCGTCTGAACTACGGCTTTGAAATCTTCAAGTACAACGGTGAGATTGCCTACAGCAGCGCGTGGAAGCCGCTGCGTATTGTTGGCGAAATCAGCAATCAGGCCGGGGGATCACTTCAGTACAATGGCCCAGCTGGGCGTAAGCTGGGTGTTGCGCATGTCATCGATAGCTTCAGCCAAAGCGACCCGATCCCTGCAGGTACATGGCGTGTGGTTGGCAACGGGTCACTGCATCAGGTCAACGGTACACAGGTGACACTGAGTTTCGCTCAGATTTATGACACTATCTGGGGAACGCGCCCACCTTTCCCCACGGCGTACAATCAGCCACGTGCGCAGCACATGGTTGTCGATCTTACCGACTACTGACCTTGCGGACAGATGCAGGGGTGCCACTCTGAAACAACGTAACCTTACCGGTGGTCATGTATCCGGGGTGGCTGTAGTCTTCGGTGCTGAAACGCGGACTGTAGAGCTTCTGGCGCAGCGTGTCGCTGTTGGTCAGGCCGATGAAAATGTGGGTGTGGTAGGTGATGCCGGTGTACGCGTGGCCCGGCTCACGCAGGTAGGAACACGCCGTCTGGTGGCCCACGGTGTAGAACGAAACTGAATGGGTATCACCATCCTTGCGGAACTCCCCGCAAATCTCCCCTGAAACCTTTAGCGACTCTTCGACTGCCTTCGGGGCGATCCTGACCGCAAAGGCGTCCAGCGATTCGCCAGGGTGCGAAGTTTCGGTGTAAACCGGGCTGGGGGCCAGTGCCAGCATTGCGGCCAGTAGGATGTTCATGGGGTTTCACTTTACCAAAGAAAAACCCCCGGAACAAGGCCGGGGGTTTCTTTTTACCAGTTGCCACCAGTAGGGGGTGCTGGCGGAGGAGGCACGCTAGCCGCTGCTACGCGTGGTTTCATCTGGGCATGGTTAGGGAAGTAATACCCCATGATCTTTTTGTACGTGTCGTAGTCGATGTAACCCTCCAGATGCAGATGCCACACGTCCGTCGAACGTATCGCCGGTTCCGGCGCGGCAGTCGGCATCACCGGGGGCGGCGTGTATTTCTCCGGGGTGAACGTCAGCGCACCGTCGATGTGGAGTTCGATGCGTGCGATGGGTTCTTCCAGCGTCGGTGCGGTGACACTCAGAACCTTTTTGACCAGTTGGCCATCCATCACCACGTCTTTGTTTTCGTACACGGTTACGTTGCGCATATCACAGTCTCCTTGCGACTCTTTCAAGTTGGCCGATCAGTCTGTAGCAGTCGGCTCGGGTTAGGTGTGCCAGCTTGTCGCCTACACGCAGCAGCGCGTCGTCGCGACCTTTCTTCTGTACGTGGGTGAAACCTCCTTCGTCAGCGTCCGGGTCGTACTTCGGAAGAACTGGGAGTGGCGGCAGAAGCGGCAGGTTGGGTAGCGGTGGCAGCTGCATTGACTTTTCTCAGAATGGCCTGCAGTCGCACCGCCAACCTGGCGGCGGAACGTGCAGCGTCGTAGTCCGGTACTCGCTTGTTCATGTCGAGCTTTTCCGATTCACGCTGCCGCAGAATTTCACGCGTCAGCAGCGCGGCCAGTAGGGCGTGTTCGTCGCCGGTAAGTTCAGGCAGTTGCATCGTCTTCGAACCTATACAGGTGCCACACGAACGTGCCACTGTCGCTCACGAACGAATGGAAGTGGTGGAAACGATCCGGCGCACCATGTCCAGTACCCGTGCGCCGGAAGAAGTTCTTTCGCATGTTGGCCTTGCCGTTCCAGTCGTGCGGAACAGCGAACTCGACCCAGATCACGGTGCGACCGTCTTCCAGTATTTCGACGTGCACGATGCGCGAGCCGCTGGGCATTTCGATCACTGCGTCAGTGTTTTTGTCCACCACGAAGTTGTCAGGTAGAACGTACTTCCAGATGATTTTCATTGTCGCCTCAGAATGGAATGCCGAAACCGATTTCTTCCAACATCAATTCGGCGGTGTCGATGTAAAACTGAATGTTCACATCTCTGGGGAAGTCTGCAGGCAACAACATGCACGGTACGCAACCTTCCGTACCGGCCACCTGCTGACCCTTGTGATTGGCGATGTAGCAGCCCTGGCGGCCGTTGCCGATGTACCAGCGCACCGCTTTACCAAGGAACACACCGCCGCTTTCGTAGACCGATTCTGACTTGTCGCCGTTCTCGATCTTCTTTGCGATCACCGGGTTCTGCGGCGTGCTGTAGTACCCGGCGTTACCAGCCTTGCGTGCTTCGACAAACTTCCTGATGTCACGACATTCGCTGATCGTAGTGGCGACCGGCTTCCCAGACTTCAGGAACTCCACCACCGCGTCGGCGCAGATGTCGTACTTCGGCGTCTTGTTTTCCATGACACCGCTGCTGCGATACGTCCCCTTGCGTTTCACCGAGCCGTCGCCGTTTACGCGGATGTAGTTGTTCACGTCGCGCGAGTACAACGCCAGGTAGTCTTCCATTTCCATGTTCAGGCCGGTGGCGTTCTCCCACCACTTGATGATCATGTCGCACACGCCTTCCAGCCCGTGCGGGATTTTCATTTCGATACCGTCAGTGTTCGCCGATACCACCATGATGCCCGCCAAGTGCAGGCGCTCGATCAGCATCAACAGGCACAGCTGGCCGGTCATGGTGATGTGCACGCCGTGTTCCGGTGCGAAGAAGATCGAGTGGCACGACCACAGCTTGCCGAACGTGCCGTTAAGCACAATCTTCAGGCCGCCTTCGGTAGTTAGCAGTTCCGCAAGCAGCGCTTCTTCTTCCGCAGACAGCCCGGCAATCTTCGCCAGCTGCTTGGCGCGTGCCTTCGCGTCCAGACGTTCTTTGTAGAAGTCTTCGTAAATTTCAGCGAACAGCGGACCCAGCGCATCGGGGATCAGCCGCAGCTTGATGATCAGCGACGGGTAGTAGCTGGTCACGTCAGCCGTGCGCATCGTCCACACGCCAGGAACGGTCTTGTGCGCGACGTTGGATTCCTGACTATGCAGGCCACCGATACCCAGCTTATACCGGCTATCACCAATCGGGATCACCAGCTTCTTCAGGTAGTCGGGCATCACTACGCCCGTCTTAATTTTCTCTTCCGGGTTGGCACCCAGCTGCACCGCCTGTTCCTTGTTGGACACAAAGAACGTCTGCTGCTTTACCTGAGTGAAGATGTCCTGCAGCTGGGGCGTGATGAAACTGATGTACTCGGGCGGATCGTAGTTGAACGTGTAGCCATGTGGGATGATGCGCTTGACGACCTTGATGCGACCCTTCCAGTCCTTTTCGTAGCGCTGCGTCAGGTGCGGGAACGATTTGGAATGGAAGCCGGGATCGACACGCAGGCGGTCATTGAGCGCGACCATGTACTGGGTCTGTGCTTCTTCGCTGTACGTCATCCAGCGATCCATGCTGGCTTGCATACGCTGAATCCATTCGGCTTCGATTGCCTTTTCTGCGATCTGGGCATCCGACTTGCTACGCAGGTCAACGCCGTATCGCGCAGTCAGACCTTCGCGCAGCGCAATGCGTGGCTGCAGCACATTGAACAGCTGGATCGTGACTTCGCGGTCGTTACCACAGTATTCGGTTTCTTCGCCGATCATGTGGAACGGGATGGGTTCTTCGAACGACACGGGGCTATCCTGCATCTTCAGAACATGCAGGCGTGCAGCGTTCATCTTCAGGCTGATCGGGATGCCCGGGATCACTGACATCACGTCAATGTGATCGATGTAGTCCGGCCGCCACAACTTGAAATCGCTGCGGATCATCCAGTCGGGTTTCCCTGACTTGATGATGGTGTCGTTCAACATCTTCAGTTGCGCGTTGTCCCATCCCGCCAGGGCGGCCACCACCATCATTTCATCGTAGTGGCCGCCGTTGAAGGTGATCATCTGGAAGTGCTGCAGCAACGCCCGCACGCTGGCAACGTCCAGCTGCGTACCCGGCACCATGTGGTAGTCCCAGCGCTGGCGTGTGACAGCGCAAGTGATACCGATCAAGAACCAGTTTTCGAAGCATTCAACGTCAACACCAGCAGCGGGCCGTTTCATTCTGCACCCGGTGGGGTAGTTGGCTTCAGGTCCGGCCATTTTTCATCGACCGCCGCTGCGGCGTTCTCGACCACACGTTTCAGGTCTGCCAACGGAAGCGGAATACCCTTGTCACCGGCCATGCAGCGCAGGACGTGTGCGATCTTTTCGTCGCGGTTCATGCCTGCCCCCGTGCTGCGATGGTCAGCGGGAACCCGTCTTCGCTGTCGGCGTGCAGGATGTCGAAACCAGCACGACGCACCGCCGCCTGCAGTTCCGCCAGGGCGCGGTCAGCGCTCTTGTAACCGATGGCCTTCGCCACCGGGAACGGCTCGCCAACCTTCGCCCAACCACACACGTCAATACGGTTCTTCGCCGCATCCTGCGTGTGGTCGAAAGTGTAGCTATCCGGGTACTCATTCCCGGCAACGTCTGCCCACTTCTGAGCGTAGCCAATGACACCGTGCAACGGTTCTTCAACGAACAGATCAGGTTGTGCCGGTGCCACCGACAACATCACCGGGGGCTGACCGTGACCCACGATCATAAGTTCGACCGTGCCGCCGTTCATCAGCATCAGCATTTCGTCTTCGCTGGGCTTCCACGCTGATGTGATGGTGCGGCCCAGTTCTGCGTCTTCGCCAATGCGGCACGGAAGATCGGCGACACCACGACTCGCATCACCGATGTAGTTGAAGTTGTGGTTGTTGGGTTTCACGATTTCCATGTCATTCCTCGATGGTGACCTTGATACCATTGTGTGCTGCGAACTCTTGGATGTAATCGATGTTGGATTCGCGTTTCACACGGAGTTCGTCCGCAGCGTAGGCTTCGGATGCTTCGCGCAGCTTCTTCTGCGTCATGCCGGTCAGCCTGCAGAATGCCGCCTGCACCGCGCGCTTCGCGCCACGCACGTCGCCCGTGTGCCGACGCATGGATGACACGATCACATCACGGTGGCCGTCGCCAGTGGGCAGACTCAGGCGGAACAACACGCCGTCGTTGCGCGACATGCGGTCGTTGGCGCCCACATAGGTGACACCAACGATCTGCGTTACGTGCATCAGCGTGTGGTGATCAAGCGATTCGATTTCGTAGTTCATCGTTGCGCCTTTTCGTATTCGATGAAATTTTCGGGACCGCCCAGAATTTTCGTCATCCTGGCGGCGCGTTCGGTTTCCCTGCGTGCGCTGTCATCGCGCCAACCATCGACCAGCATGTACAACGCGAACAGCAGGATCGCGAAGCCGATCAGTTTGGCAAGGCGGACGATGATCATCGCCGCAATACGAAAGCCGCGCGATGGCGGCCGGTTCTCTTCTTCCACGTCATACCCTCGGTGAAACGGGGCGCTCCGAAGAACGCCCCGCAGGTTGGATTACAGGCGCACGATGTACTGGTGCTGCATCAGCAGGTCGGGCGTGTAGCCCGGCTGGGCCAGTGCCATGTCCACCGTCATGCCCGGGGGCAGGTTCGGACCCGGGCCGTACTGCGGCGCAGCCGGTGCGGGAGCCGTCAGCGGCGGCAGTGCCGGTGCGCCAACCGGGGGCAGTGCCGGTGCGCCAACCGGGGGCAGTGCGGGCGTCTGCGCGGGCGGCAGGTTCGGCAGGGCCGGGGTCTGGGCCGGTGCCGCAGCACCACCCACGGGTGGCAGGTTCGGCAGGGCCGGGCCACCGGTTGCCGGGGGCAGCTGATTCGGCAGGCCGCCAGGATTACCCACGGTGGCGATGTTGCCGACCGGGCGAGCGCCCGGGGGAAGCTGCGCGGCCGGGGCAGTACCGAACACATCGGCGGCGGACGGGCCGCTGGTGATTTCTTCGCCGATACCCACGTACTCGATCAGGTTGGGCGAAATGAAAAGACCCTGCACGGCCTTGGTGTTGTTGTCTTCCACACCGTTGCCGTCGATCACCACGCTGCAACGGATGTAGTGACCACGCTTGATCACGGTGCCGGGGTTCTGCATTTCGCTGGCCGGGTCATAGCGGCCAGCCGGGTAGCAGCGCGGGGCGAAGCGCGTCGCCATCTTGATGATCCAGTGACCGGCGAAACCTTCCTTGTCGGAAACCGCCTTGCCGTTGCCATCGTAGCCGTCGCCGTCCTGCAACTTCATAGCGAAGCGCACGCCCTGGCGCAGCTGGCCGGTGGCGGGATCGAACTTGGCCGGGAAGTTGCCCTGCGCAACTGCGTGCATCTGCTGGTAGAACGTCGGGAACTCGGGATCGTTCTTCGGAATCGCCAGTGCGATGAAACACTCATGCACCTGATTGCCGCTGCTGTCGAGAACCGGCTTGTTGTCGTCATCGGTCTTGGGCTGCAGTTCGACGCCGCCCTGCACGATGCGTCCAACGGGGGTACGGGCTTGCACTTTCATGGTTGTCACTCCTTCGGGGAAAACGCTTTGGCAACGTCGTGTGGGCCGATTGGCACCAGCTTCATTGCCGTCTTGGGTTTGTCTGCGAACGCGTCAACGATGCGCGACGGGATTTTCAGCCGCGCCTGTTTCGGCGTGATGGGTTTTGCGATGTTGACGTTGAAGAACTGTCGCGCCATTTCGATCACCGCCAGTTCCTGACCGGGCTTCCAGCTTTCGCGCCCAGACGTTGGTGCCATGCGGTAATGGCGAGTGGTGCCACCATTGCGGTGGTGATGTTCGACCACCGTGTGCAGTGCCTCCTTTCGCGCTTCCAGCAGCGCCAGGGCGGATTCAACGTACTTCAGTTCTGACGCCGCTTGCTCAGGCGTGGGATTGACGCGATGGGTCGAGTGGCCGAAGTCGATCAGGTTGCCGGTGGTGCGCAGGAAGGTTTCACAATCCAGACGCCCCGGGCAGTCGATGCACCACGATCCGACATTGCCCACCGGATTCGGTTCCATCGCGCGGCGTGCGGCGGCTTGCAACTCCACCAGAACTTCGCACAGGAAACCAACGGTGGTGAACCAACGACGCACATCGCCTTCAGCACTCCACGCCCGGGGCTGAACGATGATCAGTTCAACCTTGGTATCTGCCGGGAGTCGGAGTTTCTGGGCGATGGCGATGGCGTAGATGGTCAATTGTAGGTTGTGGAACACTTCGACAAAACCAAATCCATACTTCAAATCCATCACCCTCAGATGGCCCGGCCGATACGCCCACATGTCCGGTGTTCCGGTGATGCCGGGGTAAACGATCCCGCAGTCCATCGAAATTTCGGCGTAGTGTTCTACGTCGGGCCATTCCTTCATTACATCGAAATACAGATCGCAGGCGTCAAACATTTCCTGCGTGATGTAACGATTGTTGGGTGATAGCGAACCTACCGCGTGGAACCGGCCTTCGAACAATTCAGATGCGAGCCAATGACACGCCGTGCCATCTTCGCGTACTTCATTGTCCTGTTCGTCCGATTCCGCGCTGTGCGCCGCACACATGGCGACGTACAGCGCGCAACGCACCCATGCCGCAGCGCCACTAGGGCGAAGGAACTGGGCGCGCAGTTGCATCAGGCGATACCCAGCGCGCCCTTGATGGCGGTTTCGATGCCCGGGATCAGGTCTTCGCGCGCCGCCAGGTTGGCGATGCCACCCGGGACACCATGCTGTGCGATCACGGCATCAACCCAGTCGGAGTTGATGCGGCCGGTCGGGTTCTGCGGCGACTGCAGCTGCGTGGCGATGAACGCGACGAAGTTCTGGTACGGCGTCGGTGCGAGGCTCGGCAGCGCCGGGACGACCGGCCCAGCCTGACCCGGCAGGGCCGGAAGCGACGGAACACCACCAGCGGCGGGCAGGGTCGGAGCAACGGCCGGCTGACTGGTGCCGGTGGCGGCGACGGCGGCGCGCAGTTCGGTGCTGATGCGGTTGAAGTCGGCTTCGCTCACGCCGCGCTTCTTCGTCCACACACCCTTGTCGGTCTTGCTGCGCGAACCGGAATGGATACGGTCATCGTAGGGCAGGCCATTGGTGTCGAGTTCGACACCGCCGGTTGCGACGGCCGGGGTGGTATTCTGGGCGACCGCTGCTGCGGCGGCCGGGGTGACGCCCGGTGCGGATTCGACGTTGAAGACGCGGCGGATCAGATCGATGGCTTCGTTGACTTCGGCCGGGCTGGCATTGGCGGCCAGTGAAATGCCGATTGCGATGGGGGCTTTCGAAGAAACGGACATTGCGACACCTATAGGTTGTGGTTGGATACCGCCCCACTCCGGGGCGATGGAAGAAGCCTAGCAGGGGGTTTCACCGATTGCAACAACTTTTTCGTGGTACAGTGAAACCCCCAACCAAGACAGGAACACCCTGATGTTTTTTGTGACGCTGAAGAAGTACCGCGCCGCTGTCGCAGAACTTGCGACTCTTAGTGATGAACTCGCACGCAGCCAAGAAATCATCGATGGTAAGACACGGGCCTTCAACGAATTGATGGAAGCAGCCCAAGATGGTTTGCGCGAGTTGTCCCGCGTGACGACCGAATTGCATACCGCGAAGATGGAAGTTGCCGCCGCAAGGCAGTCGGCAGCATCAGCTGGGCGCAACGCTCAGTTCACCCCGGAACAGTTGCGTACCCTGTTGCAACTGTGTCACCCGGACAAGCATGGCGGCAAAGAAAGCGCCGTCAAAATGACCAAACACATCAACGCACTGAGGGGATGATGGCTATGAATCGTCGCATCGGAGTTGGCGAGCGCATCAAGCGCGTGTCGAAGAACGGACAGCATTGGTACATCGATCCGATCATGGGAATGGACAGTCAACCATTCGACTCGGTGAACGACCGCGAAGAAGAAATCCGGCAGCATTACATCGAACCCGATACCTGCAATCACGACTGGGAAGAACTCAGCCGCTCGGTGAATCGATACGAACCCAGCATGTGCAGCGGTATCCAGCAGTGCCGCAAGTGCGGTGCGCAGTCCCACTACCAGAAAGAACGCGACTGACCAATGGCAAACCTACGCGGATTCCAGCGCGATGTGCAGCGCGGCGTATTTGACGCATGGGGGCAAGGCCACCGCGTCGTGATGCCGGTCTGTCCGACCGGTGCCGGTAAAACGGTGATCATGGGTGACAGCGCGAAGTACAACCCGGGCCACGGCTTGGCGTGCGCACACCGCAGCGAACTGGTCGGGCAGATCAGCGTCGCCCTGGCGAAAGAGGGGCTGCAACACAACATCATGGCGCCGAAAAACGTCGTCAAGGTGATCACTGAAGAACACATGGACCGGTTCAAGGGGAAGATGTTCTATAACCCCCGGGCGAAGTGGCACGTTGCCGGTATCGATACGTTGCTGCGTCGTGACATCAGCAACTGGTCACACCTGATCACGATGGGTTTCATGGACGAAGGGCATCACGTTCTCGCTGAAAACAAGTGGGGGCGTGGTGTGCAGTTGTTCCCGAACGCGTACTGGATGCTGCCGACTGCAACACCATGCCGCGCTGACGGTAAGGGTCTGGGTCGCCATGCGTCGGGTCTGGTCGATGCGATGGTTGTCGGTCCATCCATGCGTCAGCTGATCGAATGGGGATACCTGACGCCATATCGCATTCGTGCACCGCTGCCGTCCGATCTTGATCTGGCTGACGTGCAGATTTCTTCGGCGACTGGTGACTACAACGTCGATCAGCTACGCGCCGCAGTGAAACGCAGCAACAAGATCGTTGGCGACGTAGTGGATACCTACGCACGGCACACGCCGAACATGCTGGGTATCGTCTTCGCGGTGGACGTTGAACATGCAAAGAAGATCACCGACGAATTCAATCGCCGGGGTTTCGCAGCAGCGTACATCAGCGCTGACGACAGCACAGATGGTATCGCCCGCGACAAGTTGCTGAAGGCGTTTGCGCGGCGAGAACTGAAGGTACTGGTGAACGTCGATCTGTTCGGCGAAGGCTTCGATCTTCCTGCCATCGAAGTGGTGATGTTCGCCAGGCCGACCGCATCGTTCTCCCTGTACTCGCAGCAGTTCGGGCGTGCGCTTCGTCTGATGATCAGTGATCTGCTTGCACAGACGTGGGACGACTACCCCGAATGGCAACGCAAAAAGTTCATCAGCGAATCGGAAAAACCCATCGCGTACATCCACGACCATGTTGGTAACCTGCTGCACTTCGGTGGTCCGCCTGACATGCCGCGCGCATGGACACTGGATGATGTTGATCGTCGCAGCCGGGCCAGCGATGCGATCCCGCTGCGCGTGTGCACCAACGACTTGTGCCTGCAACCATACATGCGCACCGAGCCGTGCTGTCCGTGGTGTGGCACTGTGCCACCGCCACCTGTAGCACCGAAGGGACCGCAGGAAGTGGACGGCGACATTACGCTCTACACGCCGGAAATGCTGGCGGCCATGTTCGAAAAGATCGAGGAAATCCACACCGAACCTGTGGTGTACGGAAGTGGCATCGTTGCCAATTCGATCAAAAAGAACCACCGCGAACGGAAAGAGATTCACCAGAACCTGGCGGGGCTGCTGCGTTTCATCATGCAGTCGGAGAACCCCCAGAAGGCGATGCGCGAGTTCTACTACCGCTACAACGTGGACATGCTGACTGCCCAGACCTTGCCCGGCCCAGAAGCGGAAGCCCTGCGGCTGCGCATTCTTGACCACATGGCTTCCACCACGCTACAGTGAAACCACAACTCGGAGAAACCCCAATGACCCCGCAGGAAAAGCGTTACCGTGACACCATCTGCAACATGCTGGGCGTGCCGCCCGAAGCCAACCCCGACGAACTGCGCGTGGCAAAGGGGATCATCATGGTGATCAGTTCGGCAGCGCCGGATAAAGAAACCGTTGAAATCACGCTGGCGGCAATGGATTTGTTGATCGAAACCGCTGGTCAGCCGATGGAACATCTGTATGTTGCCGGGCAGATCGTACTTGACGAAAAGGGAACCTACGACGGGGAAAAGTGGGTGCCGACCCCCAAGGCCAATTGGTACGGGACAGGTAACGTCGGCGACAATCTTTATGTGCTGGTGGTGTCCAATGGCTAACGTAATGAACATCATCAATGGGCAGCTATACGCGATGAAAGCGCGCGACGTGCTGCCAACCGGGGTCAGCCTGTCGATGAATCTGGTGGTGTGCAGCAGCCTTGTGCCATACCTGATTCAGACCGGCCCCAACGAACAGAAGCTGCTGGGTATTCCCCTGAGCATCATCGGCGACAAAGACAACGTGATTGCATGGAGCATTGACCTGTGAACTACCAACAGAAACGGCATGTAGAAATCCTGCGCGATCACAAGCTGGGTGCCATCGCGATCAGCTATCAGCGTTTGGCCGAGCATCAGCGCCTGACCAACGTGCACATCGGCGACCTGTCGCAGTTCGTGTTTGGTCACCGCGACGCGGACGGCGAACAAATCCTGGCGCAGCTGAAGCGACTTCAGGAACAACCCGCACCGCGCACCACAGGCCCGGAGTTCCAGTTCGAAGAACCGGAACCCGACAGCAAGTATCCAGCCGCCAAGCGAAAGGGGAAGCGTCGTGGATAACGCCAGCGGAAAGAAGATCAAGAATGCCGAACAGGCGTGTGCATATGCGCGCCAGCTGAAAGCGTTGGCAGCTAGCCGAAAGGTGTCACTGTTTTATGACCCACTCGGGAAAAAGTTCTACCACCGCACCCAAGGTAAAGAGAAACACGCCGACCCGAACGAACTGATTGCGGTGTACAAGGGCAAGGTGCTGGCGCGTGACATCATCGAAGACATCGAGTATTCAAGGCGCCAGAAATGACCGCGTTCCTGATCCAGTGGGCTGTCAAACATGGGGTGTCCCTGGCGGCCGTGGAAGAACTGAAAACCTTGATGGGCGTGGGTTTCACGGCCCCGCCCATCGATACCAACAGCAAGCACGGTAGCGAGGCATATCAACAGTCGCTGATACGGATGCAGGCACCGTTTCACGATATTTGGTTGACACGCAACAACGTCGGCGCTCTAATGGACAAGCGCGGGGTGCCAGTTCGATACGGTCTGTGTAACGAAAGCCCGCAGCAGAACGAAAAGGTCAAGTCAGGTGATTTGATCGGCATCCACACCTTCACCGTTGAACAACGTCACGTCGGAACCAAGATCGGACAGTTCGTATCGGTGGAGTGCAAAGAAAAAGGATGGCAGTACAGCGGTGATGCTCACGAACAGGCGCAGTTGAACTTCGCGAACTTCGTGGTCAGCAAAGGCGGTGCTGCTATCTTCGCATCAGAACCCCATCATCTTTTCAACATCAGTGGAGTGAAACCGTAATGGCTACCAAGAAAGCAGTTCCGTCCCGCGCCGAAGAGTTCTTCAAGACCGGCGCCACCCTGGCGGCAAAGATCGGCATCGTGAACGTCACCCGTCGCGCCATCGCCGAAAAGCACAACGTCAGCGACCCGCTGGTGGGCAAGCACGTCGGCGGCAAGGCTGAACTGCAGGCCGGTATCAAGAAGACCATGAAGAAGCTCGGCCTGAGCGAACCAGCCGGTGCCACCATCGAGCGCAAGGGCGCTGAACTGCGCGCACGCAAGGCCACCGGCACTGCCGCAGCCAAACCGCGTGCGAAGAAGCTGATTGCAGCGAAGAAGGCTACCGCTGCAAAAAAGTCGGCACCGAAGAAGGCCGCCCGCCCCGCTGCCGGTGGTACAAAGCCTGCCTCGACCACGAAGCGCGTCGCATCGCCCGCGAAGCCCGCTGACCCGAAGAAGGGCGCCCCGTCGCGCAAGGTCGTCAAGAAAGCCCCGACCAACAAGCGCTTCCAGACCAAGACCCCGCCGCTGCCGGAACTGCCCGCACTCCCGAAGCTGTGACGCCATCGAACGTTGCGCCCATTGCCCCGGCTAGTCCGGGGCTTTTTTATGTTGACAAGGGGTTTCACTGAACTTAAAGTGATACCCATCAACCCGCCAGGAACACATCATGGACTTCCTTGAACGTCACCCCTTTCTGACCATGCTCGCAATCAGCATCCTGCTGGTAGTCGCCATGTGCGGACTGCAGTTCGGCACCGAGCGCTGGCAGTGCGACAACCTTAGTCGCGAAACCAACCGTGAAACGAAGTACGTCGGTGCCCAGTGCTACGTCCAGCAGAACGGGCAGTGGGTGCGCGAAGACGAACTAGCCGTGCGTGGGAAGCGCTGATATGGCCATCCGATACGAAGAGTGCGGAGTGTGCAACGGCGCAGGAAAAGTGCAGGGTGTTGACCCGATGGACAACAGTGTCATCACCGTTGGCTGCAACTATTGTTTCGGCGATGGCCGGTTGGCGGTCGAGTACATCGCAAGCCCGCTGTCGGCCAGCGTGCGTGACCCAGAAGGCCGACTGATCCGCGCTGCAACTGACGTGGCCCGCGCCCAGCGTGCGAAGGGTATCGCCAAGTACAACAGCACGCTGGAAGATCAGAACGGCTATACCATCGGCGGCATGATCGACATGGTGGCCGAAGAACTGGCAGACGGCAGCGTGTATGTGCAGAAGGTGCGCGAAATGTATCTGGCACTGCTGGATGAAATCGAACGCGCAGCCGATAACTCACTGGTGTTCGACGCGCAAAGCCGCATCAACAGAATCCGTGAAATAATCAAAAGGGAGCGCAACCGTGCGTAAGTGGATCAACAAACTTCTGCGGCGGCACGACTGCCGTGACGACCTGGCGCACAAGATCGCGCAGTGCAAAGGTGAAATCGCAGCGATCACGCACCTGATGGATCACTATCAGGCCAAGAAGTTCGACCCGTATACCGTTCCCGAGTGCTGGAAGCACGCCGAGAACATCCAACGTCTCCACGACCTGAAAGAAGAGTACAGCGCGTGGACGAAGAAACTGATTACTCTTCAGAATCGTGACACCACCCAACTGGACAAGGAAACCGCAGCATGAACATCAGCAACTTCCGTCACTTCCGCATCCTGCCGCCGAACACCAACACCGCCGTGATCGTGCAGCGCGTCGATGACACCATGCTGACCCTTCAGCGCGAAGGCGAAGACCGCAAGGACAAGATCGATCAGGAATCGCTGCACCAGCTGCTGGGCAACGGCTGGCGTGTGATCAACGTCTACGCGCTGGTATCGGCACCGAAGACCGAAACCATCAACATCAACATCGACGTGGATAGCATCCTTCCTGAAATCGAAGATCGTATCGCCAAGGCGTTCGCCGATGCCGTCGCAAACGCTGAAACGCGTACCGCTGGCGGCAAAATTTCCGGTGTTGCCGAAACCTGCGTCGTCAAGGCGTCCGCCGCGCACCCGGGTGCGGAACAGGTCAACAGCACCATCGCTTATGGCGAATCCGCGCTGTACGCACTGAACCTCAGCAACGGCCAGATCACCGGTATGTGCATCGGCGCTGATGGCGTTGTCGAAGCCATGCTGATGGTTACCGGGCCGGACGTACAGATGCTGGATGCGGTGCGCAAGATCGTCCGCCAGGGCGGCGAGACGTGGGAACGCAAGGTGCCGGGCGAACGCTGGTATCGTTCGGATCGGCAGACCCACGTTCTGCACAGTACCGAACACATGTCCGGGCTGCTTCGCAACGAAGCCGTTCGCCTGTCCATGTTCACCAAGGCCGAGTACCGCGCCTATCTGGAACGGGTCATCGAAACGGCGCAGGAACGTAAAGAAGAACTGATCGAAGAACGTCGTGAAGCACTGGCTGCTGCCGAGCGTCACCGCGAAGATGTCATCGAATGCAACACCCGCATCGCCACCACCCGCGCGGTGATCGAAGGGCTGGGCCAGTAATGGCCTTCGCTGACCGTTACGAAGAACAGGCATACGGCGTCATCTGCCTGATCAAGTACGGCAGCTTCGGCGGCACGGTGGATTCGAAGTTGATCCGCCGTGTCGGTGATTACCTGCGGGGGCATTCGCTGAAACCCAGCCTGCCCCCGTTGCCGCCACCGCCGTTGCCGATGCCCGCGCTGCCGCTTCCGCCGTTGCCCAAGGTGCAGCTGCCGCCGCTTCCTTTGCCACCACTGCCAAAGTGATACAGTAGGCCGCCTAGTGCGGCCTCACTGTTAAGGGTTCCCATGAAAGAATGCGAAGAGTGCGGGGCCACAATCCCGTACAGCTACTACGCCGCAGCCCGCAAACGCGAAGGGCTGACGACCCGTGACGAATGCCGGGCGTGCGGCACCAACTACTGTGAAGGCGAGCGCATAGGGCGACCAGTACGCCCCATTGACACCCGTGGCGCTTTGCGGTACTCGGCATGGAAAGTCTACTACACCCGGCCGGTAGTTCGCGGGTGGTATCACTGCCGCTTCAGTTGCATCGAACCCACCGTGTTGACCCTGTGGTGGGACGGGTTGCAGTTCACCCTGGCGGACGGCCGCGCGATCCAGATGGACACGTTCATGGGCTGGCGCGGGGTCGAAGTATGACGTGCGCGAAAGCCGAAGTGCACGCCGTTCTGGTTACGCCTGATGGTCAGCTGTTCGAAGGAACCAACTGGTGCGCGTCACCGCAGATCACATGCCCGCGTGCGCCGGGCGAAGGCTACGAAAAGTGTCACTCAATCTGCGGCATCAGCGCACACGCCGAAGTCAACGCAATCGCAGCGGCCGGTAACGCTGCGCCAGGATCAACCATCGTCGTCGCTTATCACTATGTCTGCGACGGCTGCAAACGAGAATGCAAGATGTCTGATGTGAAACCGATGACCGTGGAAGAATGGATCGCGGCCGGGAACGAACCGGAAAAGCTGGGCGATACCAAGGTGTTTAAGCATATCGATGCGACGATGCGTAACCGCTACGCGTTCGGTGAACGTCCACCAAAGTCTGTGCGCGCCGCATACAGCGAAAGCACCACCCGGAAGAAGCATGGCGGCGTGGTGCGGCGATGAACGTGTTGATCATGGGTGAAACGTCTGGACGTTCGCGCATGGCTTTCCGCAGGCGTGGGCATAACGTCTGGTCGTGTGACTTGCTCCCGGCCGACGACGGTGACAGTGCACATCTTCAGTGCGACGTGCGCCACGTCTTTCATTCGTTCCGGCCGCACTTCTTCGACCTGATGGTTGCGCATCCTGACTGCACGTATCTGACCAGCAGCGGCTTGCATTGGAACCTGCGCAACCCTGAGCGTGCAAAGAAGACTGAAGACGCCCTGACGTTCGTTCGATGGTTGATGCAATGCCCCGTTGAACGCTGGGCATTGGAGAACCCGCGCGGCTGCATCGGTACGCAGATTCGGCCGGCCGATCAGTACATCCAGCCGTATCAGTTCGGTGATGACGCATCGAAGAACACCGGGTTGTGGTTGCACAACCTGCCGAAACTTGTGATCGACTCCGCGTTGCGCGTACCCGGCCGCCAGGTTTTGTGGAACGGGAAGTGGGTCGAACGCTGGGCCAATCAGAACGACGACGGACAGAACAACATCCCAGAACGGAAGGGGCGCTGGAAAGAACGTAGCGAAACCTATCTGGGTATCGCTGAAGCATTCGCTAGGAATTGGGGATAGACATGAGTGTACTGGGCAAGATGGCGGCGATCCCGCAATGGTTCATTTGGCGCATGACATGGGATGCCGAAGAACAGAAGTACCTGAAGAAACCCTGCGCGCTGCGCGATGACCGGTTCAAGCGCAACGGCGAGAAAGCCAATCTCGATCATGCTGACCCGGAGAACTGGAACACCTACAGCGCTGCGGTGAACGCATTGCAAGAGTTGTGGACGAAGCACCCGCCCGTCAGAAATCCCACGCCGGGCCATCTGACGTACACGCTCGGATTCTTCCTGACTGCCGAATGTGGTCTGTGGTTCTTCGATCTGGATGACGCCGTGCAGAACGGTGTGATGCTGCCGAAGGCCACCGAGTTGGTGCAGCGTTTCCCCGGCGCGATGGTCGAATACTCTTCGTCCTGGCGTGGCCTGCACGTTATCGGTAGTGGCCCCGTGGCCCCGCATCGCACGAAACCGCCCAAGCAGACCGCGCAGTATCTGGCGCCGCTGAAGTTGGAATTCTACAACGAAGGTCGCGGCATCGCGTTCGGTTTCGCACTGGCTCAGGCCACAGGTTGCGCCGACAGCGTGCATGACACCACTTCGCTGATCCATGAGTTCTTCCCCTATAGCGAGAAAAAGGAAGGTTCCAGCGAACGTCGTCCCGAGTGGCGTGGCCCGGAAGACGATGACGAACTGATCGCGCGGTTCCTTGGTGCGCGTATGGGTGCCGGTGCTGCGTTCGGTGGCCGTGCATCCCTGCCGCAGTTGTGGGCCGGTGATGCCGAGCATACCAACGACAACGATATGGCACTGGCCGCACATCTTGCGTTCTGGACCGGCTGTGATGGTGATCGTATCGAACGGCTGATGCGCCGTAGCGGTATGTACCGCGAGAAATGGGATGTGCACCGCACGTACCTGCGTCAACTGACGATCAACAACGCCTGTGCCAGCTGCGAGCGCGTGTATGTCGAGCCGCAACAGAATCCCCTGGCGGAAGTGATCGGGCAGGCCATCGGCGGGATGCAGATCATCACCGACAGCTATGGATCGGGCGGTGGTGCTGATACTGCGGTCACTGTCATCAGTCCAGAAATGACCGAAAAGGTTGGGCTGTTGTTGAACGACATCGCAGCGTGCGGAACGTATGAAGCGATCTTCAACGACATCATCCCCAAGGTTCAATCCGCAGGCGTGAGCCGTGTGTTCGTTGAACGCATCGCGCAGGCAGTGAATAAGAAGCTGGATTTCTTCGATGCAAAGATGCCGATCGGTCAGCTGCGTACCCTGCTTTCTCCCCCGGTACAGTCGGCACATGTCGGTGAAGCGCCGCTGTGGATGCAGCAGCATTGTTTCATCAAGAAGACCGAGACGTTCTACAACTGCGAGACGACCAGCGAAGGTTCGGTGATGGCATTCAATGGCGAGTGGGCCAAGCTGATGCCGATGAAACCGAACAGCAGCAAGCGCGAAGTTCCCAGCGAATGGGCCTTCCAGCGATGGAACGTGATGATCGTTGATGATCGCATGTACCATCCCCTGCAACCCCAGTATTTCGACTGGGCAGGTAAGACCTACGTGAACACCTTCCGCCGCACATCGTTGCCGGAGTTCGAAGCGTACACCGATGAAACGGTGCGGATGATTTCGCGGTTCAACGAACACCTGTTCCTGCTGTGCAACCGCCGCCAGGATGTGTACAACCACGTCATTCAGTGGTTGGCGTTCAATGTGCAGTTCCCGGGGAAGAAGATTCGTTGGTCACCGCTGATCAAGGGTGTGCAGGGCGACGGTAAGTCGATCATAGGTGCCGTGCTGCGTGCTGCGATGGGGATGGCGAACATCCGCATCACCGATACTAGCGTTATGAAAAACGCAGGCGGCTTCACCGACTGGGCAACCGGATACTGCGTCAACATCATCGAAGAAATTCGCCTGCATGGTGCCATGCGATACGAACTGCTTGAACGCATGAAGATGTTCGTAGAGTCGGACTACATCAATCTCAATTTCAAGGGCAAGACTGACGGCCAGTTGCCGAACGTGACCAATCACCTGGCGCTGACCAACTTCAATGATGCGCTACCGCTGGATGTTGGTGATCGGCGTTGGATGGTTGTGATCAGTCCGAACAGCGACATCTGGGACGCTGTGCGCGATAGGGGATTGTCGTCGCCTGACGAACTTCCCGTGTACTTTGGCGGCATCGCCGAAAGCTGCCGGGCCAACCCCGGGCAGTGGCGTCAGTGGCTGTGCGCTATCGATCTGTCGCAATTCAATCCCAACGGACGGGCGCCACATACGCCAGAAAAATCACGTATGTCAGCGACCAGTCGTGATAGTGCCGAAGAAATTTTGGATCAAATTTTGGAAGATGGTGGCGTGGGCATCCACCGTGACGCGTTCTGTTCTTCAGTTCTCAGCGCAACTTTGCGTAATCGAGCGCTGACGACTGGCGCTGAAATTCCGAAATCATCGGCATGGAATGCGATGCTTGCCCGTCTGGGCTACGAAAAGATGGAAAAAGTCATCAAGTGGAACGGTCAGGCCCATCGTGTGTGGGCGAAATCCAGCGTTGTTCAAGATTTGGAGCGTGTACGCCAAATTTTGGACAGTACACGCCATCCTGCAACCGGGTAGGGCCAACCTGTAACCCAACCTGTAACCCTTGACCAGAAGGGCTAAGTTGTTGATTCCCTTTATTTTTTTATTTATTATTTATTAAAAAAGGTTACAGGTTACAGGTTACACCCCTTTTTGACTGAGCGTTTTTAAATTTTTTATTTTTGCTGTACTGCTGGCCCAGACTTTTCCGCCTGTAACCCAAACCCGTAACCGGAGAACTACGATGATCGAACAATGTCCCGCACCGCTTGGCTTTGGCAAAATTTCGTGGGGGCGTGTAGTTCCCCAAAATTTCATGTCCCGCATGTACCAGATGGCTGGAAATTTCAACTGGGATTTTGATCATGTCAGTTGGCTGATGGGGTGCATCGCTTGGGAAAGCGGTGAGACATTCTCCCCATCGATCAAGAACGCTGCCGGTTCTGGTGCTACCGGTCTGATCCAGTTCATGCCAGCCACCGCCCGCGATCTGGGAACGACGACCGCTGCCCTGGCGGCGATGACCGCCGTTCAACAGCTGGACTACGTTGAAAAATACTTCCGACCGTACCGCAACCGAGTGCATACCCTGTCCGACATGTACATGGCGATCCTGCTGCCGAAGTACGTCGGTCAACCGGAAGATTCGGTGCTGTTCTCGGGTGGCACCACGGCGTATCGACAGAATGCCGGGCTGGATGTCAACAACGACGGCAAGATCACCAAGGCCGAAGCCGCCCAGAAGGTCTACGCCAAGTGGCAGAAGGGGCTGACCCCGGAGCGTGCTATCCTCGCGCCAACTTAACCCGGGGGTGATCCTATGCAGTGGAACGATCCCGAAGTCAGGAAATGGGTGGAAGCCATCGCTTTCACCGGACTTTCCGGCATCGGCGGCATGATTGGCTACATCTACAGGGAAGTGCAAAGCGAACGGCGGCCGAATCCCTGGCGTGCGCTGATCGAGGGATCGGCGGCCGCGTTCGTCGGCATTCTGGTGTTTCTGATGTGCGATGCCCTGAACTTGGGGCTGCAATGGACCGGCGTTATCGTCGGCGTGTTCGGATGGCTGGGGGCCACTGCCACCATTCACGTTTTGGAAAAGGTGGTCTTCAAAAAACTAGGAGTCAGTAAGAATGAATCCGATTAAGCGATACATCGGGTATTTTCTGATCGTCCTGTTTTTGGTGATGGGCGGTTTCGGTGTCGCGTCTTGGATTCGCACGCAACAGCTGGAACTGGTAGTCGAAACCGAACGCACCAAGCAAAAAGAACTGATCGAGGCTAACACGGCGCAAGCCACCGCAATCGAAACGCTGAAGAACGTTCGCGAATCCGATACGCTGGTGCTGCAATCGCTGTCGAAAGACTTGAACAGCCTGGCGGAAAGGGACGCCCGCGTTAATCTCAAACTCGAACTGCTGGAGAAAAACGATGCGGCCTTCCGCGCTCTACTGGCTACCGTTCTACCTGCTGGTGGCTGCGTGCTCGACAACTCCTGCGCCCCCGGTGGCGCGAACGGAAGTGCTAAAGGTCAAGCCACCGGCAAACCTGCTGGCTCCGTGCCAAATGCCGCAGATCGTGCCATCGACAACCGTGAAAGACTTGGCGAGAAACAGCCTCGCTAGGCAGTCGGCCTTCGACCGATGCGCGATCCAAGTGGAGTGCATCGGCGCGTGGTTCGACGGGGACACCGCCAGGAAATGCGGCAGCTGGTTCTGATTCCGCTACAGGATTCCCCTACACAATTTCATTCCGCTACACGATTCGGCCCCGGATTCCGCTACAGGATTCCGGGGCCGTTTTTCATTCTGCTACAGGATTTGCTTACCGATGACGCTCAGGAACTGCTGTACCGGCATGGAATCGGTCTTCACTGGCTCGCCTTCAGCCCAGCGGCAGAACATCACATCCGACGTGCCAGCCATGAATCCCAACACCCGGTAGGGCTTGCTGTGCTGGTTACGTCGCTTCGGCCAGTACCTGTCCCCAACACTGATACAGACCATCCCTTGCTCGGTAGGAATCTCGATGCGATGCGGTGTGTGGATTTCGCCGACGATCACCCCGGCCGGTACTTCGACCATGCGCCCGGACAGCTTCAGCACGTCGTGGGTTTCATCAACGATGATGGCGGTGGGGTTCACCCCACTCAGCGAATGCCGGGCAGCAACCAATTTTTGGTCGGGGTACAGCCTGCGCGCAACGCTGGGTGACAGCTGGCCGCTGTTCACCATCCGAATGACGGTGCGGGGGTGCAACCGCCACTTGAACCGGCCGTCTCCGTTTTCCTGTACCTGATGACCGGCGCGGCGATGCTTGCGGGCAGACTGGGCGTGACAGATTCCGAACAGCTTCATTTGGTGGCTTCCTTTTTCGACTTGTGGATGGCGTTGTTACTGGCGATGCCAGCGGCCTTGCGCAGCGTTCCGATAAACCGGCGCTGGTCTTCAGTGGGGTTCGCTACAGCGTTCATTTCAGCCAGCAGCGAAAGCGCCAGCGGCAATGCGTGGGCGGGTATCAACATGCGTATTCCTTTCCGACCCGGTATGCGTGCGCGCTCAGACTCACGAACGCGCCAAAGTCGTTTTCCATCCCGGTCAACAGCAACCCGAGTCGGAACGCGGCGCTACCTTCGCCGCTACCTTTGTCGTAGTTCTGGACAGCCAGTGCATTGGCGATCAGGAATTCACCCACGATCACGGCGGCGTCTTCCTCCAACCGTGTCGTATCAATGTCGCACTCGCGGGCGAAAACCAACGCTTCTTCGAAGTTTCGGACGTGGGTGTTAGACATCGGCCGACTCCCAAGCGTTGATAAGGTCGCTGATGAAAGTGCGCTGTGCGGTGGTCAGGTCGTCGCGAAGAATCATTTCTTCTGCGTCTTCGTGCTTCAGCCCCTGACGCTGGCACCAATCGGCCATGATCAGGGTCAGCACCTTGTGCGCCAGCCCTGCCGGGATCGCATCAAACGATTCTTTGTGCACGCGTTCGTACAGGTCTTCGTCGCCGACAGTCAGCGCGAACTGAGGGCCGCCCGGCATTTCGCGGGATTCGTAGTTGCGATAGTCGCAGTACAGGTCGCAGATGTAGTCGCCAATCTGAAGCGTCAGTTTCGGGCAAGCGTCGTTGCTGTAGCTGTCATCAACGAATCCCGGCACGATGGGCAGAACGTCGTCGTATTCGCCGAAGGTGCTACGGATTTCCCACAACTGCCGCGACTCGGGCGCATCGTGGTAGACATTGGCATACAGCGATGCTTCCGCCGCTTCTAGGGTGTAGTGCAGTTCGTCGCTGTTTTCAAAATCGAAATGGTATTCGATGCCGTCTTCGCCTTCGCGCTGAAGAATCACATAGTTTTGATCTTCGTCGCGGTCCCAGTACATGTAACCGCCCGAGTCGGGCTTATCGCATCCCAGTTCATCCCACGGCTGACCGTAAGCGGTGGCGATGTTGTTTGCATGGTGTTCGCGGGTAGCGAGGAATTCAGCGAAAGTTTTCATTGCGGTGGCCCTATATGGCGTTGGCGATTGGTTGTGTGTCCGCGTGTAGGATGCGCGGCCCCCGAACTTTAATAACCGCATGTTGGGGCGTCCCCGGTCGGTTACTTGTTCAGTGGAATTTCAACGGTGCTGAATTCGGAGTTGATGAAACTACGCTTTTCAACGTCAACAGCGGCGGCGCGCAGTGCGTTGGAAATGCGAGTGGCGTCACCGGCAGTCAGATAGACGGTTTCACCGTTGGGCAGGCTTATGGCGACCTTTGCGCCTGAGCGATGGATTTGTGCGATCTTCATTGCGTTGGCCTCGTTGGCGGTGGCTGGTTGGTATGGGTCTATTCTAGCAGGGGTTTCACCGAATGCAACTAAAATTTGAAGAAAAATTGCACGGTGTTGATGATCACGATTGCCGAGATGATGTAGATACCGATCCTGACCCGGCGTGCGGCGCGTGCCTGTTTGGCTTCGCGTTCGCGCATCATTTTGGCGAAACGTGGGTTGGCTGCTTCGAAACGTTCGGCCTCAGCTTTGCAGTAGGCCCGGAACTGGGAACGTTCTGTGCGTGTCATCACGGCTTCCCCTCAGTGAACACATGTGCATAGTCGCCATTGGGCAACTGCCCGGATACGATCTTGCCGTAAGCCTCAGTATTCCAGCCCATCCGACCAGCCAACATGCAGGCCACAAGGTGATGCCTATCCTGTTCGTGACGTACATTGCCGTCAAAGCTGTGATAGCCGTGGCTGATACTGCCTGCGCTACACTTGGCGACGATACGTGCGCCTTTGGTGTTGGTCGGCCCGTAATACTTGGTGATGATAGCTTGCATGGTGTTGGCCTCGATGGGCGGTGGTGGTTGGTATGGGTTCTATTCTACTAGGGGTTTCACTGAAGTCAACATGAAACTGCAAAAAATACCAAATAAATTTCAGACGCCTAAGCGCCAGGGATTCAAAGAACCGGGCCGAAAGAACGCCAATGAACGTGGCTACGATCACCGCTGGCGGCAAGCGCGCCTTGCGTACCTGAAAGAACATCCGTTCTGTGTTAACTGCCTACCGCTGAATGTGGCAGCTACTGTCGTTGATCACATCGTGCCGCATCGTGGTGATCAGGTGTTGTTCTGGGATCAATCGAACTGGCAATCACTGTGCAAGCCTTGCCACGATAGTTGGAAGCAACAGCAAGAGAATTCAGCGCTGCGTGCTGATCGTGATTGGTGGTGATACCAACGCTCGCCAGGGAGTGGAAGACCACCGGGGGTGGGCGGGGTGAAAGTTCGTGGTAAGCTCTGCCCGTAGACCGGCCGTTCCCCCATTTGCAGAAAATATACCCTGGCGAGATTAGCCAATAAGGTGAAACTGATGTCGAAAAGCAGCGAAAAGTACGAAGCGTATGCGCAGGCCCGGGCCTTTGGCGTCCCACCCCGGGAAGCGGCCATCGGGGCCGGATATGCGGCTGCAGGTGCCGCAGTGACCGCCAGTCGCCTTGAATCGCGCGCGGACATCAAGAAAATGATCGCGAAGTTCAAGCGAAACGGCAAAAGTGACACCCCGGCTGCAGAAAACGCCGCCGACGAGCCACGAAAGTCGTACCTGAAGGCCCGGTATGACACCCCGCTCGACCTGTTCGAAGACCTGATGAACAACAAGGGCGCGCCGGATAGCGTGCGAGTCGAGGCGGCCAAGCTCGCCCTGCCCTACCGACACGGCAAGATCGGCGACGTGGGGAAGAAGGAAAAGCAGCTGCAGGGTGCCAAGGAAGGGGCAAAAGACGGCAAGTTCAAGACCAAGCGCGGCCCCGGTCGCCCACCCCACCACACCGTGAACTGACATGGTTCTGAAAAAACAGAAAGCGATTACCAAAAGGGCCGGTGCCAAGCGCACCGGCCGTTCTGCATCTGGACTGCAGCAAGCGGTCAGCAAGGTGTTTCACCGTCCGCAGTGGGATACCAGTTGCAAGGACTGGCGGCGGCGTATCGTCGCACGCGAGACGCTGACCCCGTGCGCACCGCTGTGGTCCGACCAAGCACAAGAGGCGTTGGAAGGGTACTTCGACAACCTGGCGATGGTCGATCTGGGTTCGACCGGCTACGACGAATACGGCAACCCGACGTACCCAACCTTCGGCGAAGTGTCACCGCCGTGGGTGCGTGAGTTCGTCGGCGCGGTGTTCGGTTGCTACTGCGACGAAGAGGGAAACCCACTTCGCGGTCGCCGCTTGATCAAAGAGTTCTTCCTGCTGATCAGTAAGAAGAACTCCAAATCGACCATTGCTGCCGGGATCATGCTGACGGCGCTGCTGCAGAACTGGCGCGACGAAGCAGAGTTCATCATCCTGTCGCCCACCAAGGAAGTGGCCGATAACAGCTTCAAGCCGATGGCCGCCGCGATCAACGCAGACCCGGAACTGTCGGAAATCCTGAAGGTACAGACGCACATCCGCACCATCACCCACCTGGCGACGAACGCCACGATCAAGGTGGTGGCTGCAGACAGCGCAACCGTGTCGGGCAAGAAAGCCGTAGGCGTGTTGATTGACGAACTCCACGAATTCGGCAAGATCGCGAACGCATCGCACATCTTCACCGAAGCGACGGGCGGCCTGATGTCTCGCCCAGAAGGTTTCATCATCTACCTGACCACCCAGTCGTCGGAACCGCCTGCAGGCGTGTTCAAAGAAAAGCTGGAATACGCGCGCAAGGTGCGTGACGGTGAAATCGAAGACCCGCAGTTCTATCCGATCATCTACGAATTCCCCGAAGCGTACCTGCAGAAAGACACCAAGTTGTTCCTGAAACCCGAGAACTTCTACATCACCAACCCCAACTTGGGGTACTCGGTGGACGAAGAAACGCTGGTGCGCACGCTGCGCCAGGCCGAACAGACTTCCCAGAAAGACCTGCAGGATAAGCTGGCGAAGCACCTGAATATCGAAGTCGGCTTGAACCTGCGTGACGACGCTTGGCCGGGCGCGCGTGTGTGGCTGGATGTGGAGCGAATTCCGGCGTCGCTGGAACACATCAAGGCGTGGTCAGAAGTTATCGTGGCTGGCGTGGACGGCGGTGGTCTGGACGACCTGTATGGCCTGGCGGTGATGGGCCGACACCGTGTCACGAAACAGTGGATGTCGTGGGAACATGCCTACGTGCATCGCTCGGTTCTGAATTTGCGCAAAGACATCGCGGATCGGCTGGGCGACTTCGAAAAGGCTGGCGATCTGACCTTCGTGGACACCTACGGCGAAGACACCCTGAAGATCACGGCCGTAGTGAAGGAGATTCAGGACACCGGGCTGCTGTACGGAGTGGGCTTCGACCCGAATGCACTGGGTGGCCTGTTGACCGAACTGGAAGACGAAGGAATCCGCGAAGATCAGGTGTTCAAGTGCAACACCGGATACCGGCTGGCCGGGTCGATCCTGACCGCTGAACGCAAACTGGCAGAAGGCGTTATCATTCACGCCCATCGGGCTTTGACTAGCTGGTGCGTGGGTAACGCGAAGTGCGAACAGAAGGGGAACGCGGTGGTCATTACCAAGCAGATCAGCGGCAAGGCCAAGATCGATCCCCTGATGGCGTTCTTGAACTGCGTGGAACTGATGGCAACAAATCCGCCCGCGCTTTACGTCGATCCTTCCTTCGATTACATGGTGATGCTGGGATGAACAAGAAACAAATTACTCGCCTGTTTGGCAACTTCGGTGGCGCACTGGTCGAAGAGATTCGCGGCGGATGGAAGACGGTGGGAGCCCCGGGCTTCCCGCCCGCTGCGTTCGACAGTCTGCTGTCCGTAGGCGGCGACCTGTACCCCGACGTGGGGGTGGGCATGGCAATGCAGCTGTCGGCCGTCAACGCCTGTGTCACGGTGCGTGCTGAAGCCATTTCGACGATGCCGCTGCATATCCGTGATCGGAAGAAGAAAATTGCTGTAGACCATGATCTGTACTACATCCTGCATGACTCGCCGAACTTCTACCAGACTAAAACCGAGTACACCAGCAGCGACATCGCGAAGATGGATTTGCTGGGCAATGCGTACAGCATCATCAAGCGCAACCGTCAGAAAAAGGTCATTGACCTGACGCCGATCCCGATGAACGTCGGTGTCACGATGGTCATTTCCGACACCGGCAAGGTCACCTATGACATCAACGGCGAAGAGTACGACGCGGAAACCATTCTGCATCAGAAGGGTTTCAGTCTGGACGGTTACACCGGACTGTCTCGCCTGAGCATCGGCCGCCAGATTCTGGGTGCACAGGTCACCGCCAACGACACGGCGATGCGCACGTTCAAGAATCAGTTGAAGATCGGTGGTTTCTTCGAACTCGATAAGGGTACGCCCGCGCTGGACGAACCCAAGTTCAACCAGTTTATGAACCGCATGGCCGCATACAACGACCCGCGCAACATGAACAAGTGGCTTCCGCTGCCGCCAGGGTTCAAGCCGATCAACGGCGGTAACTTCCGCATCAGCATGGCCGACGCTGAAGTGCTGCAGTCGCGTTACTTCGGTATCGAGGAAATCTGTCGCCTGTTCAACGTGCCGCCGCCGTTGATCGGTCATACCGACAAGGCGTCATCGTGGGCGTCGAGCGTGGAAGCGCTCAATATGCACTTCCTGATGTATTCGCTGGCGCCGACGATGATCCGCCGCGAGGAACGTTTCCTGAAGCAGCTGTTTACTGCTGACGAACGTTCCAAGTTCTTCCCGCGCTACTCGGCCGAAGGACTGCTGCGCGTTGATACCAAATCGCGCTACATGTTCTACGCATCGGCGCTGCAAAATGGCTGGTTGTCGCGGAACGAAGTGCGTGACATGGAAGACCGCATGGGTATCGGCCCGGAAGGCGATAAGTACCTTGTGCAGATGAACATGGCGCAGCCCAGTCAAGAGGGCGAAGACAAGAAGACCGGCAACCAGTAACCTATCCCGAAACCAGCGAGGGCAACCACATGGCAATGAAAACTCTGGATCGTCCCTTCGAACTGAAGGACATCGACAGCAAGGGCAAGTTCACCGGCTACGGCTCGGTGTTCGGCGAAGTCGATTCATACCGCGACATCGTGATCAAAGGTGCGTTCAAAAACAGCCTGGCGCGTTTCAAGGAACTGAAGCGTAAGGTGCCGATGCTGTGGCAGCACAGCAGCCGTCAGCCGATGGGCGTGTACTCCCAGCTGAAGGAAGACGACAACGGCCTGTATGTCGAAGGCGAAATCAACATGAAAACGCAGGTTGGCGTCGAAGGCCACGCCCTGATGGAACAGGGTGCACTGTCGGGCCTGTCCATCGGCTATGAAACCGTGATGTTCAAGGATGACAACGAAAAGCTGGTGCGTGAGCTTCACGAAGTGGATCTGTGGGAGATTTCCCCGGTCACGTTCCCGGCCGGTGACAGCGCCCGTATCCAGACGGTGAAATCGTGGGACCAGCTGACCACCTTGCGCGACTGTGAAGAAGCGTTGCAGAATATGTTCGGGTTGTCGCAGCGAGAGGCTGGCAAGATGATCCACGCAATCAAGGCAGCATCGCAGGGGGAGCCTGCGCAGAAGAAAACCGTAGTACCGCCCGACCTGATCGAATCCATCCGCAGTTTCTCCCTGTAACCACGAAGGAAACCCATGAACGTTCGCAACTTCACCCTGCTGGCGCTGATCGTCAGCACCGCCCTGACTGCCGCGTTCGGCGGTTGGGAACTCCCGGCCCAGATGGGCGCAACCATGACCGTGGTGCAGGCGCTGCGCGTCTTCGTGCCGTCCCTGTTCACCCTGTCCCTGAGCAACCCGCTGCTTGCCGCCCGCTGCGACGGCGACGATCCGGAAACCCTGGCGCGTGCAATGAAGGACGCGCTGACCCAGATCAAGCAGAAGTCGGCCGATCTGGATGAAATCGGCAAGGACATGAAGGGCCGAATGGAAAAGGGCGAACAGTTCGGCGAAAAGCTGCGCGAAGACTTCGACAAGATGGCTGAGTCGGTGAACAGCCTGAAGCTGTCGTACACCGAACTGGAACAGAAGGCCGTCGCCGCCACGCAGGAAGTGCACAAGGGCATCAAGTCGTGGGGCCAGCAGGTTGTCGATACCGACGCCTTCAAGTCTTTCGCTGGCAAGAGCGGCCAGAAGACTTCCATGCGCTGCCAGATCAAGCAGATTGATACCGTCGCTGCCGGTGGCACTGCCGGTTCCGGCCTGATGCGGCCGTCGTACCACGACGGCGATCTGGTGCGTATGCCGCGTACCGAACTGACCATCGAAGACCTGCTGCCGGTGATCAACGTGGACACGTCGTCCATCGACTACGCCAAGCAGACCCTGCGCGAGAACAACGCGGCGATGGTCGCCGAAGGTACGAAGAAGCCGTACAGCAACTACAAGTGGGAAAGCGCAACCGCCGCCGTGCGCACCGTCGCGCATCTGGCGAAGCTGACCCGCCAGGCCACCATGAATGCCCCGCGCCTGATCGGCGAAGTGGACAGCGAACTGCGCTACGGTCTGGGTCTGGTCAAGGAAACCCAGTACCTGTACGGCAACGGCACCGCCCAGAACCTGCACGGCATCATGCCGCAGGCCACCGCGTTCGCACTGCCGGCTGGCATCGAAGCTGGTGAAATCCGTTTCGCCAACCGTGCCGACGTGCTGCGTCTGGTCATGCTGAACATCCAGCAGCGTGGTGGCTTCGTGGACGGTTTCGTGCTGAACCCGGTTGACTGGGCGCTGCTGGAACTGACCAAGGACGAGAACGGTGGCTACATGTTCGCGCAGCCGCAGTCGGGCCTGACCCCGCCGTCGATGTGGAAGCAGCCGGTTGTCGCCACCCCGGCGATGGCGCAGGATGACTTCCTCGCCGGTGGTTTCAAGTTCGGCGCCACCGTGTACCGTCAGCTGGGCGTGGAAGTGCTGATCAGCACCGAGAACGACACCGACTTCGAAGACAACCTGGCGACCATGCGTGCGGAAGAAATGATCGCGCTGGGCGTCAAGCGTGGTTGGACCTTCGAAAAGGGCAAGTTCTCCACCGCGCTGGGCCTGCTGGCCCCGCCCCCGAGCGGCGGCTAAGGCACCCGGTAGCAACGTGGTAGAGTAACCATAACGGCACCCTCACTGTAGGGTGCCGTTATTCCATCCAACCAAGGAAAATCACCATGCGCATCGTACTGAACACTTCCATCCTGATCGCAGGTTTCAAGAAGCCGCTTCCGCAGGGTGCCATCGTCACCGCTGTGGATGAACTGGAAGCCGCCCAGCTGGTGCAGATCGGCTACGTCTCCGAAACCGACAAGAAGGCCACGCACGACAACCTGTCGATCAAGGCCGAAGCTGCCGCGAAGACCGGGGAAGACGAAGGTGAAACCCCGGAAGGCGAAAAGCCGGTCGTGACCACCGAATCGGCCGGGGCCAAGGGCGCCGCCAACAGCAACAAGCGCCGGTAACTGATCATGGCCCTTGAATTCATCACACTGGACGAAGCGCGCACCCATTGCCGTGCTGATGGCGAAGATGACGATCTGATTTCGTTGTACGCCGAAGCTGCGGAAAAAGATGCGCAGGTTTCGTTGAACCGTGCGGTGTTCAAGTCGGCCGATGACCTTGCCACTGCCATCGCGGCGTTGCCCGCTACGATGGCCGCAGCCCGCCAGGCGCGCGATGACGCCCTGGCGGCTGCTGACGAAATCAGTGACATGTGCGACCGACTGGAAGCGCGTGCGGTCGCTGAAACCACCTACCGGGGCCAGCAATTCCTGTGGTCCCAGATTCGCAACGGTATCGTGATCGACGCGATGATCAAAGGGGCGATCCTGATGACCACCGCGCATTACTACCAGAACCGGGCGAACGTGGTGGCCGGGCAGGGTGCTGCGGCCGTGCAGGTTCCACTGAACGCCGAATGGATTTACGAAAAGCGTCGGTACATGGGGGAACTGTTGTGAGCGAGAACGCTGGCGAGTACAACCGGAAGATCGAAGTACAGCGGCGCTCCGGCGCCGTTGACGGTAGCGGTCAGCCGTTGGACGAATGGATCGTCCTGCATCGTCTCTGGTCGAAGATTCGAACCGAAAGCGGGATGGCAACCATCCGCCAAGCCGCGCAGAATGACGGCATCATGTCCACCGCGCGGCGTGTCAGTTTCCGCGTCCGCTATCGCACTGACATTGACGAAGCGATGCGCGTCGTCCATCGCGGTGTTCCCTACGACATCTTGCGCGTGCAGCCTGACGAAGCTGGCCGCGAGTTCACCGATCTGATCTGCGAGGTTGGAGCCAATGCCGGTTGATGTCAGCGAATGGCTGAAAGCATTCGACGGGTTGGATGACCTGAAGGTTTCGCTTGCCAGCCGCATGGCCGTCGAAGCTGGCGTGATCGTTCGTGATGACGCGAAGGAGCGTGCGCCTGAAGCCGACCCATTCGTCATGGGCTACAACGCTGAGTGGAAGACGGGCAGCACCACACCGGGCGCACTCCGCGATGCAATTTATCTGGCTCGCAGCGACAGCAGCACCGACACGCAGGTTGTCTACAGCGTTTCGTGGAACTCGCGCGAAGCGTTCTGGGGCGTGTTCGTTGAATTCGGTTTCGAAATGACGGACATGGTGATCGGCGCGAGCGGTGTGGGCTTCTGGACCGTCAAGGGTGTCAAGCGTCCGGGTGGCGCCCTGCAGGTAAAGGCGCAACCATTCCTCGCCCCGGCGCTCGACAGCAACATCCAACGTATCGCCACGGCGGCCATCGCACGCGGGCGCGAAGAACTACCGAAACTGCTTGCGGAGATTAGGCGATGACGTTCGAAGAAACCCTGCGCAACATTCTGCTGCCGCTGGTCACCAACGTGTGGTGGGATCAGACCCCGGACGTTGTGCCACCCGGCGACTACATCCTGTTGTCTCGCCCTGGCGGCCGGGCCGGTTGGTATCTCGACAACCAGCTGCCTGACCACAAGCACGCCCGGGTGCAGATCACCGGCTTTTGCAAACGCAGCGAAGACCGGGAAAAACTCGCGGGGAAGATCGAGGCGGCTATGGCTGCTGCGGAATTCCCCGCGTGTGAGCCGCAAGGCAACTGGCGTGGGTTCTCCCACCCGACCCTGAAGTTGTACGCCTGCCTTTGGCAATTTGGCGTCTGGTATAAACCCGATGTACCCTAACCACCCGTAACACCCACCAACTGCAGCGAGGTATTTCCAAATGTCGTCCCATTTCGTCAACGGCACCCGCTTTGCGGTCGCGCCACTCGCCGCACTGAGCGTGGCGATCAGCGCGATTACCAATGCGGCCCCGCCCGTCGCTACCACCGCGAACCCGCCCGCCGAAGGCGCAATCGTGGTCGTCAACTCCAACTGGCCCGGTCTGCAGGAAGTGCCGGTGCGTGCTGGCACCGCTACCGCCAACACCTTCGAACTGGAAAACTACGACACCACCAATCTGGGCCTGTTCCCGGTCGGTGAAGGTGGCGGCGCTTTCCGCGCGACCGAATCGTTCGTTTCGCTGTCGCAGGTTCGCGACGTGACCACCGAAGGCGGTGACCAGAACTACTTCGAATGGCAGTACGTCGAAGACCAGACCAATCGCCAGCGTCGAAAGCCCACGTACAAGTCGGCGATGGGCTACAACATCGTGATGGACGAAGACAGCGATCTGCCGTGGTTCAACGCGCTGAAGGAAATGGATCGTCGCGGTGAACCGGTGGTGCTGCGTGAGACCACTCCGAAGGGCGACGTGATCTACTACGTCGGCACGGTGTCGTTCAACTCGATCCCGACCAAGACCCTCAATGAGAACAGCACCGTTACCGCTTCGTTCTCGATCAACTCCGATCCGATCCGTTACAAGGCGGCCTAAGCCATGCTGAAGAAGAAGACCCCGACGACCATCGAAGCGCGCCTGAAGCTCACATCGCAGGGCGAGTCGTTCACCTTGGGCTGCGTATACCGCAACCTGAAACAGCCCGAGTACGACGCACTGGTTGCGTCGGCGACCAGCACGTACCCGGACAGCAAGGAACACCAGAACGCCGCCGTCGTGGCCGGTCTGCTGGACAGCTGGGAATCCGAGTACGATCTGAGCGTCGAAGGTCTGGTGGAGGCTGAAGCTGATCGGCCGATGCTGATCATGGCCCTGCTGTCGGGCTTCTTCACCGCGCGCCAGGTCGAACGCGTAAAAAACTGAAAGAGGCGGTGACCGCGCATCACTGGTCACCGCCTACCCAGAAATTCCTGGCGAAGTTTGGTGGTGCGAAAACCATTGACGACTACCCGGAACCGGAAGTCGAAGTATGGGAAGAAAGTTGGGAAAGCATTGAGCTATACGTTCGGAACCAAACGCAGTGGCGTGCATCTGCAAATCAACTCTTGGGGTTGGACTACAACGTACTGTACGCAGATATGCAACGGCGAGAGATTCCGATGGATAGACAGGCTGAACTGATGGACGACATTCGTATCATCGAGGCGGCAGCGAAAATCGAACTAACCCGGCCCGCCTAGTGCGGGCCTTTTTCGAGGTACAGGACAATGGCAAATGACAGTATCGGTACTGCGCGAGTAGACATCGTTATCGATCTGGCTCAGTACGAACTTGCCATCAAGCGAGCGAAGAATGCTGCGTCTGGATTCGGCGAAGAAGCAGAAGCCGCGTTCGACAAGCAGAACAGCCGCGCGCGTCAGGCGGCACGGTCTTTGCTTGACTGGGTGCAGAACCTTGGCAAGAGTCGGGAAGAAATCAAGCTGCTGAAAGCTGCAGGTATGGGCGTCGATCCGACGATCATCGAAGCGGCCACCACGGCGATCAACAATTATCGTCGTGGTCTGGCGGAGACTGCCGCTGAAACTGCAAAGCTGGCCGCGCTCCAGACTGAGGCTATGACGTGGGACATGGAGCGTACCCGCCAGCAGGGTACTGCCCCCGACTTCGAAGACCAGCAGAGGGCCGCACAGGCTGCACAGCGACGTGCTGACGCGACGGAAGCCCTGACCTTGGCGCTGTATCGTCAGGATGCCGCTGAAGATGCCCTGAAGAACGCTGATCGTTACGCCGAAGAAGAACGTTCGGCCCAAGCGAAATGGCGGCGCGCGGAAGCGACCGAAGCACTGACCATCGCACTGATGCGCCAGGACGCCGCAGAAGAAGCGGTGCGCAATGCTGCCCAGCAGGAACGTGATGTTGCTGCATCGCAAGCAGCATGGCGGCGTGCGGACGCGACCCATGCGCTGACTTCGGCGCTGGAAATGCAGGAGGATGCAGAACGTCGTATCACCCAGCGTGGCGAGTTCCTGCGTGATCTGGGCCGTCAGGAAAAGGAATACGGTAAGACACGCATCGAACTGATGGAAATGCGTGCGGCCGAACTTGGACTGCAGCAACAGGCTGCGCCGCTGATCGCATCGCTGAAGGCCAAGGAACAGGCCACCGAGCGTTACGGCTACCAGCTGGACAAGTCGAAGCGCCAGATCAATGAATACGGCTTGTCGCAGAAGCAGCTGGAATTCGCGATGCGTGGTGTCCCGGCGCAGATGACCGATATTTTCGTGTCGCTGCAGGGTGGTCAGGCGCCGCTGACGGTTCTGCTGCAGCAGGGTGGTCAGCTGAAGGACATGTTTGGCGGTATCCGTCCGGCTGCTGCCGCTATCGCTGGCGAGTTCCTGAAGTTGATCAACGTGTGGACCGTCAGTGCGGCGGCAGTTACTGCACTGAGCATCGCCGCGTACAAGGGTTCGCAGGAAACCAATCAGTTCGCCAAAGCCCTGGCGCTGACCGGCAACAACGCGGGTGTCACCGTCAATTCGTTGCAGATGATGGCGGCGGCTATCGATGATACTGGGCAATCCACGCAGGCTTCGGCATCGCGTGCCATTGCTGCGGTGGCTGGCACCGGCAAGATTGCCCGCGAGAATTTCCAGCTGATCGCGACTGCTGCCGACGACATGTATCGTGCAACCGGCAAGGCAATTGACGACACCGTTGCCGAATACGTCAAGCTGGCAAAAGACCCGCTGAAGGCGATCTACGAACTGAACGAAGGGCAGAACTTCCTGACCTACGCGACCTATCAGCAGATCAAGGCACTCACGGAACAGGGTAATGCGTCTGAAGCTGCCGCACTCGCAACGCGTACCTACGCTGAAGCCACCATCGAAGCGGCGCGCGGCGTTGAACAGAATCTGGGCCTGCTGGAAAAGGCTTGGAAGTACCTGAAGATCGGTGCATCGGAAGCGTGGGATGCAATGATGGGTGTCGGCCGAAACACCACGGCCGCCCTGCAGCTGCAAAAGCAGATGATGGCAAACCAGCGGGACATGAGTGCGCTTCAGCGTTCGCGTGATCCGCAATCTGGTTTCGTCCTGAGTGATGCGCAGCAGAAGCAACTGGAAGATCGCATCCTGAAGGGCTATGACCGTGTAAAGGAACTTAACCAGCAGATGGGCGCGGAACAGCTGGAAGCTGACAAGGCGCTGGCCCGTCGCAATGCCAATGCTGCAGCAATTGAAACCGACCGTCTGATCACCAGTCAGGCGTCTAAGGCGCAGCAGCGTGCGGTTGCTATCAAGCAAGAGAACGCCCGCATCGACAAGGGTATTGCTGACGCACGGTTCGCCGGTCAGGTGAAACTGGCTGAAGAACTGGAATCGCGTCGTGCTGCTGCCGTTGCCGCCATCGAAAAGAAGTATGCCGACCCGAAGGGTAGCACCGCACGCGGTCAGAACGATGCGCAGCGTGCGGCCCTGCAGGCTTTCAAGGATCAGGCCGAAACCACCAACGCAACCATTCAGGCCAACACCCGCACCACGCAGGCTGCATTCAACGCTGGCAAGATCAGCGCGACCGACTACTACACCAAGATGAAACAATTCGTCGCCGAAGAACTGGCGTCGAACGAAAAGTCTATTGCGGGCCAGTTGGCGTATCTGCGTGCGGCGAAATCCACCATCGCCAACCGACAGAAGATTGGTGAACTGGAAGCCGATCTGGCGAAGGTACGTGCGAAGGCGGCGGCCGACACTCAGGTGCTGGGCGATCAGGAAGAGGAAGCCACGAAGAAGCGCACGCAGGCGATGGAAGATTACGCCAACGCGTTGCGTGCCAGCGAAGATGCACAGCGCCGTCAGATCGATGCTCAGGTGCAGGCGTTGGGTTTGGGTGATCGCGAAGGTCAGCGTATTGCGCAGATCACCAAGCTGTACACCGATCAAGCTGACAAGCTGTTCCAGCTGGCTACCCTGGCGAAGCGCAACCCGCAGAACGCGAACGAGTACGCGGAACAGGAAGCGTTGCTGCGCGCTTCGACCGATCGACAAGTTGCGATGGTCAACAGCGGCTATCAGCAAATGGATGCTGCGCGTGGTAGTTGGATGACGGGTTATCAACGTGCATTCCAGAACTACAACGATGAAATGATGAACATCGCTGGTCACACGCAGGAGTTTTTCACCAACGTGACCGGTGGTATCGAATCCATGCTTGAAGACATGGCGATCAACGGTAAGGCAACTTTCACCGACCTTACCAACGCGATCATCAAGCAGCTGATTCGTCTGGGTACGCAAAAGATGCTGACGTGGATCATGTCCATGTGGGGTGGCCCAAGTGCTGGCGCATCGCAAGGGACGATGGCGAACTTTGGTAACAACCCGGGTTGGACCGCAAACGCCAAGGGCAACGTATACAGCAGCGATTCGCTGTCAGCGTATTCCAACGGCGTGTACAACACCCCCAAGACGTTCGCGTTCGCAAAGGGTGCTGGTATCTTCGCGGAAGCTGGCCCGGAAGCCATCATGCCGTTGTCCCGGGGCGCTGATGGTAAGCTGGGCGTACAGGCGAGCGGCGCAGCCGGTGGAAATGACATCACCGTCAACGTCTACGGGGCACCGGAAGGCACCAAGGTTGAACAGCGGCAGGACGAAGGTGGCGGTGTCAGCATTGACGTGCTGATCGGCCAGATTGAATCCAAGATGGCCGGTAACGTTGCTGCCGGTGTTGGCCCGCTCAATACCGCGATCAAAGCCCGATACAAACTTCAGGAGACTGTTTAACAATGTCGAACTGGCCTGCAACCGCGAAGATCATCTTGCCGGGCTACGGTGAAGAACTGCAGCCGTCTATCCGCCGTACCGAAATGGAACGCGGTATGCCGAAGCAGGCACTGATGAACACTCACGTCATGCAGGAACTTACGTTCACCGTGCAGTTTGAAACCGAAGATGCGGCGCAGGAATTTGAAGATTGGTATTTCAATGATCTGCGCCGCATCGGCTTCTTCAACTTCCGCAACCCGCGCACTCGGCAGACTGTCAGTGCGCGTTTCAAGGACGCGAAGATCGGATCGTTGTCGCCCATCACGGGCGGCTTCGGTCTGACGCAACGCACTGTGACCGTGGAGTACCTGCGATGACCACCTTTCTGGAATACCGCCAGCGTGTAAGCGACAACGTTGGCATGTTGGCCGTCATGCGGCTGGAAGCAGCTTCGTTCCCTGAGCCGCTTTGTGTCTGCAACGACACGCGCAACTGGACGCTGGACGGCGTTGAATACATTGGCCTTCCGTTCGGTTTCAAACTCCCCGATGACGTGCAAGGGTCTGCCGCCAGGGCGCAACTTGTGATCGACAACGTGGGTCGTGGTATCACCGACTATCTGGAACGGGTGCAACCTGGCGAAGTGGTGATGGCCTACGTCGGTCTGTGCAACAAGATCAGCCCCCTGCAGGTGTCCTATGACATCTGGTTGCCGGTAACGAACGTGTCGGTCAGTGGCGTGCTTGCCACGGCCGATTGCGGCGCGGATCACATCATGCGGCAGCAGGCGGTGAAACTGCGCATGTACCCCCATCTGACCCCGGGTGCCTTCGCATGATCCACGAACATGAAATCAGGAAGTTCGGTGGGATGCCCTACAGTGACGATTTCGACTGCGCAGATTTCGCAGTGCATTTCGTTCGTGAGTTCTTCGGTTGGCCGGTGCGACTGCCGACCGAACGGCCGCGCGGTGGACACTGCGAAGAGGAACTGGCCGACCTGTCAAAGCCTTACGGCGTAAAGACCGACGCCCCGTCAGATGGTGACTTCGTGCTGATGTTCGACGCGGGCGATACAATCCCCACCCACGGCGGTGTGTACGTCGTGGTGGACGGGGAGCCGAGCATCTTTCACAACGCCAAAAAGGCGGGCGGCAGCGTGCTGCATCCGATCCGCAAACTTTCACGTCTGGGTCTGCGCATTGAGGGGTATTACAAATGGGTGTTCTGATCAACAACGATCCCGTGCTGAAGATCAATCGGCACCCGATCCTGATCGACCATGAAACGCAGGTTGTGCTTGACCTGACGCCGGGCGAAAGTCTGGAAGCATTCCTGCACCGCCACATCGAGAATATGGACGGTCAGCCGATGGTGGTTACTGTCGGCGGCAAGGTGGTGAAGCGTGAACTCTGGGCGCACGTTTTCCCGAAACAGAATCACAGCATTGAAGTTCGTTTCGGCGTGCAGAAAAGTGCATTGCTGATCGTGGCGCTTGTGGTGCTGTCCATCTTTACGATGGGTGCAGCTGCGGCGGTTGCGGCTGCTGCATCTGGTGCGGCAGCAGGTACGGGTATCGCTGCTGGCTTTGCTGCAGGTATGGCTGCGGCGGGCCTGAGCGCAACCGCGTCGATGGCGGTCATTGGTGCGATCCAAGTTGTTGGCGCGATGATCATCAATAAGGTGCTTGGGCCGAAGCCGCCGAAGCCGCCGAGCATTGAGCGCGATTCGGTATACAGCATCGGTAGCACGCGCAATCAGGTTCGCCAGTACGAACCGGCTGGCCTGCTGCTCGGCAGTGTGCGCGTCACCCCGGACGTGATCACCATCCCGTACACGATGTATCAGGACAACGACCAGTACCTGAACATGGTGCTGTCGCCAGGCATCAACGTAAACCGATACGACCAGCTTTACATCGGCGATTCCCCGATCACCAACTACGAAGGTCAACGTACATGGTCGAGCGGTTTTGCCGGTATGGCAGACCAGACCATTCCGCTTTTCACCAACGTTGACACCACGTCCGGTGGTGCACTGGAAGCCGAACCCGGGACGCCGGGCGCGTATGTGACCCGCACCACGTCTATGGATACCATCCGTATCCAAGTCGATATTTCGTTCCTGCTGTTCGACCTTACCAGCAAGGGTAAGAAGAAGAACAATCAGGAACGCATCGAAATTCAGTACGCCACCGCTGGCAGCGGCAACTGGGTGTTTGCTCCGCAGCAGCCGTCGCTGGTCAGTGACAAGCAGAGTGAGAATCGACGCACCTACGGCTGGGATGTCCCGCGCGGACAGTACGACGTTCGGTTGCGTCGTCTTGGGCGTAACACGGACGGCAAGGGTGCCACTGCAGAATTCAACTGGGCATCGCTGGTATCGGTACAGGCGGACGAAGCCAATTACCGTGGATTGGCGCGCATCGGCGTGCAGCTGAAGGCGACCGGCCAGTTGTCGGGTACGCCGGATGAAATTCGCGCCATCATGTACGCAAACCCGATGCCGGTCTGGGATGGCGTGCAATGGAACACTGCGACGGATCGTAGCAACGGGCTGTCGAACCCTGGCGCGCAAGCACTGCAGTACCTTCGCGGTTTCCGTGACAGCGAAGGTGCGCTAATTGCTGGTTTGGGTCTGAGTGACAACCAGATCGACATCGAGTCGTACAAGTCGTTCATGGTGCACTGTACGTTGAACAACTACACGTTCGACTACTGGATGACCGACAGCCGCACGCACGACGAAATTCTGTCGATGATCATGCTGGCTGGGATGGGGCGCTATTCGTGGTCGCCAGGTCGTATCACTGCGTTGTGGGCCGCCAAGGGGCAGGGCCACGAAGGCGTAGTGAACATGGGCAACATCAAAAAGGGTGAATTCCAGATCGACTATTCGCTGGCTCAGGCTGCGGACGGTATCGAGTACACCTACGTGGACCGCGTGACGTGGGAACCGAAGACGCTGCGTGTACCGGCGCCGGGCGTCACCGTCATGGAAAACCCTGCGCGTCTGACCGGTGAAGGTATCGGCACGGAAGCGCACGCCGCGATCATGGCGCGCTATCACATGGCGCAGAACATCTACCAGTTCAAAGACATCGTGTTCTCGCAGGATATTGAGCATCTTGCGTATGGTCAGATGTCGATCATCCAGCTGCAGCACGATCTGACGCAGTGGGGCTACGGTGGTCGTCTGCTGGAAGCGACCCGCGTGTCCGGTGCGGTGGTGCTGCGTTTCGATGAACCTGTACCGGCACCGGCTAGCGGTAACGCATACGTCGGCCTGCGCATTCCGGGTGAAACCGGATACCGCGTATTCCAGATTCGCACTTTCAGTGGGAACACCGATACCGTTACGCTGGTTGGCGTGTGGCCCAATGGCGTTCCGTTCCCCGGCGACACTGAGTCGAACCCGGTGTGGGACACCTTGTATCTCTACGATTTCAAGCAGACCCCGGGCCTTCGTTGCCGCGTCACAGGCATCCAGCCTGGCGACGACCTGAGCGGCGCGTCGATCAGCGTCGTACCGGAAAGCGACGAATTCTGGCACTACGTCGAAACCGGCGAGTACATCCCACCGAAGAACGAATCGCTGCTGCGCACTCAGCCGCAAGTGACCAACCTGCGCGTTCGCGAAGAACGCATCGTGCAGGGTGACACTGTGTTCTCGATGATCAGCGCGACGTGGCGTGTGACGGGCTATTCCACCAACTGCATCGTTACCTTCGGTAAAGAGGGTGATCCGCCGATCACCGTGGCCGACACCAATACCCTGACGGCAAGCTGGCGCGTGGATGACGTTGGCCGATACATCGTCAAGGTTCTCCCGATTGGTGACAACGGTATCCCGGGTATTGCTGCGGCGATGCTGTTCGATGTCGCTGGTGCCGATCTGCCGCCGGTCAACCCAGACCTGTTCACCATTCTGGAAGTCGCAGGCGGTCTGCGTAATTTCAACTGGGGTTGGTACGCCGACACCATCCAGTCACCAGACTTCGCAGGCGTCGAAATCCGGTTCGCGCCAGGTTTCGCACCGGCCGTGTGGGACAACATGACTCCGCTGGCCGCTGGTGATCACGGTGGTGGCTTCTACACCGATGCGTTTGAAACCAGTCAACCACCGAAGGGCCAATACACCTTCGCGCTGCGTGCGATCAACACGGCGGGTATTCTCGCGTCCGAAATGGTTGTGGTGCAGAAGACGCTGAATTTCAATCTGGGTGAAGTCATCGAACAGGTTGAAGAGGGTGTCAACGAAGCCTTCAGTCGAATCTTCGCTGAAACCCAAAACCGCGTTGATGCGATCAACGAAGTGGTCGAACAGGTGCAGCAGAACGCCACGGAAGCCGACCAGAAGATTGCGGCCGAAACTGCTGCACGCCAGCAGGAAGTCGGCAGACTGGAAGACGACATCGCGGCAAACGCCAGCGCACTGCTGAATGAAAAGCTGGAACGCGAAGCCGCGATCAACAACGAAGCGGATACCCGTCAGTCGGCATACGAATCGCTGGCGTATCAAATCAGTCAAATCAGTGCTGGCACCGGTCAGCAGTTCGACAGTAAGAAGATTTGGTATTTCGATGAAAACGCTGAAGGGTGGAACGGCACTGCGTCTGGGGGTTTCCTGAATCCTGGCGGTGCTGTTGCGAACTCCCCGGTTGGGTTGGGTGTTGATAGCACTTCGTACCGCTACGTCAAGATGCGCGTGAAGCGTGTCGGCAATCCTGTATGGCTGGGCAAGATCAGCTGGAAACTTGCCAACAACAGTACGGGTGACGCCACAGCGACGGAGCCGACTTGGGATGCGAATGGGATCGGCGTTGTCGATCTTGATGACATCCCGTGGTCGGGTGGTACGCTGAATTCAATCAGCATCCAACTCGGTGCGGCTGTCAGCGGCACAGCTTACTTCCTGTTCGATTACATCGCAGTCGGCCGTCCGACCCCGGGTGCATCCGTTGCGATGGTGCAGGAAGAAACGCAGGCACGTATTGCTGGCGATCAGGCCGAAGCGTTCCAGCGAAACACGCTGGCTGTGCAGATGCGTGGTGACTACACCGGTACGGATGTGGCCGCGCTGCAGCAGGGTCTGGTGTTCAATGAGCGCAACGCACGCATCAACGGCGACGAAATTCTGGCAACCGAAATCAGTTCACTGCAAGTGCGTGCGGGGAACATCGAATCGTCGGTAACTACCGAGACGCAGGCCCGTATCGATGGTGACACGGCCCTGGCGGAACAGATCACCACGTTGAACTCTGAACTCGACGGTAAGGCCGACGCCAGCGTGGTCAATCAGCTGACGACGCGTGTAGAGGAAACCGAAGAGGGTCTGACCGCAGTTTCGCAATCTGTCCTGAAGCTGGACGCACAAATCAGCCCACGGCGTGCGGGTGACACTGACTGGCGTGCTGGCGACAAGACGATTCGTGCCGGTGCGCGCACTATCTACAGTGTTATTGCTGACGGTGATCGGGCCTTGGCTTCGCAGATGACCACGCTGAATGCTGAGTTTGGTGACTTCAAATCGGGCGTGACTGATCAGATCGAAGTCATTTCTGACGATGTGTCTGCGCAAGCACAGGCGTTGCTGTCGCTGACCGCTACCGTTGCCGGTAAGGCTGATGCCAGCGCCGTGCAGCTGCTGACAAGCCGTGTCGAAGAAACCGAGTTCGGTATCACCGCGCTGGGGCAATCTATCGATCAGATCAACGTCAGTCTTGCCGGTAAGGCGGACGCATCTGCGGTGACTGCACTGCAGGCAACGGTTAGCGATCTGGACGGTAAAGTTTCGGCCAACTCTACCGCTATCACCAACGTTTCGGCACAGGTGGCAGGTAAGGCCGAAGCTAGCGTTGTGCAGCAGCTTAGTGCGGACGTGCAGACGGTAAACGGCGTGGTCACAAGCATCAACGCTCAGTATTTCCTGGCGGTCGAGGCGAACGGTTTGATCGGTGGTATGAAGATCGGTAACAATGGCAACCGGGTAGACTTTGCGATTCAGGCTGATCGATTCGCTATCGTGCCGCCCAACAGTAGCGGGCAGCGTTTCGAATACAGCAACGGCAACATTCGGGCGTATCACAACAACGGCAACCTTTGCTTCCGCGCAGGCACTTGGTAAAAGGAAACTAACATGGCACAGCTTCTGGTAATTGATCGCACCACCCCGTACCCGGACGGTAGTTTCGGCGACGACGCGTTCACCGCATTCGGAAAAATCAACGACAACTTCGCAGCACTGCAGAAAGCTGCCGACATGTCGGGCGTGTCTGTCGCAAACAATCAGGCGTTGTACTGGAACGGTACGACGTGGGTTGCATACACGATCAGTGCTGCCGCGCGGGCGATGCTTGCTGCATCTGATGCGGCCGGTATTCGTACTTCGATCAACGCTGTTGGTAATGGCAACAACGAAACCATTGCCGGTGCAAAGACGTTTAGCGGAGCGACCCTTTTCACCGGAAGCCTTACCCAGCGCACGGGCACCGTTGGCCTTGTAGAGATACAAACCCCTGGCG
>Ga0065704_10000316_pt1 | contig 45883 bp, 51 predicted proteins | sample SwiRhicommuniRL2_FD_59091 | JGI IMG/M metagenome (GOLD analysis project Ga0065704, IMG submission 59091) | Switchgrass rhizosphere bacterial communities from Rose Lake, Michigan, USA - RL2 v2 (version 2) | ecosystem: Host-associated > Plants > Roots > Rhizosphere > Soil | place: East Lansing, MI | reverse complement strand
GACCGGCCCGGGCGGCTCGCTGCCGCTGCTCAAGCCGATGAGCCAGGTCGCCGGGCGTATGTCGATCCAGGCGGGCGCGACTGCGCTCGAGAAAGCGCATGGCGGGCGCGGCGTGCTGCTGGGCGGCGTGCCCGGCGTCATGCCGGGCAAGGTCGCGGTGATCGGCGGCGGGGTGGTCGGTTTCAATGCCGCGCAGATGGCTGCCGGCCTCGGCGCCGACGTCACGATCCTCGACCGCAGCCCGGACGTTCTGGAACGGCTCGGCACGCATTTCGAGGCACGCGCCAAGACACGCTTTTCCAGCACCGCCAACCTCGCCGAAAGCATCGCGGAAGCGGATCTGATAATCGGTGCGGTGCTCATCCCCGGCGCAGCCGCACCAAAGCTCGTCACCCGCGAGATGCTCGGCACGATGAAGTCTGGCGCAGTGCTGGTCGACGTCGCCATCGATCAGGGCGGCTGCTTCGAGACCAGCCACGCCACCACTCACGCCGACCCGACCTACATCGTCGACGGGATCGTCCATTACTGCGTGGCGAACATGCCGGGTGCGGTGGCGCGGACCAGCACGTATGCGCTCAATAACGTGACCCTCCCCCATGCGCTGGCGATTGCAGGAATGGGGTGGAAGGATGCCTTGAAGGCGGACGCGCACCTGGCCGACGGGCTGAACGTGCACCGAGGGCAAGTGACCTATCAGGCCGTTGCGGACGAACTGGGCTATCCTTACGTACCGGTCGAAGACGTGCTGAGCTGAGCCGGCCATGCTGCAGCGCGGCGATTGTCGCTTGGCAAACGCAGGCCGAAACGGGTAGGTTTCCTGAAAGCCCGCCCATCAGCGGCGGCCTCACCCCTCGGAGACCTTCATGACCGTTGCACACGCCTGGGCCGCGCCTGCCGCCGACGCCCCTTTCGCGCCCTTCACCTTCGAGCGCCGCGAGCTTGAGCCGCACGATGTTCGCATCGACATCCTCTACTGCGGCATCTGCCACAGCGACATTCACTTCGCCAAGGGTGAGTGGGGCGATCCGCGCTACCCTTGCGTGCCCGGGCACGAGATCGTCGGCCGCGTCAGCGCGGTTGGCGAGGCGGTGACGGACTTCTCGGTCGGCGATCCGGCCGGAGTCGGCTGCATCGTCGACAGCTGCGGCCACTGCTCCTCGTGCGGCGAGGGGTTGGAGAATTACTGCGAGAACGGCATGACCGGCACCTATGGCGGCAGCGACGTGCGCACCGGTCTGCCAACCTATGGCGGCTATTCCGACCATATCACGGTCAAGGACAGCTTTGTCCTGAAGGTCCGCCACCGGGAAGACCAGCTCGCCGCCGTCGCGCCGCTGCTTTGCGCCGGAATCACGCTCTATTCGCCGCTGCGCCACTGGAACGCCGGCCCCGGCAAGACCGTGGGCATCGTCGGCATCGGGGGACTGGGGCACATGGGGCTGAAGCTCGCACATGCGATGGGCGCGCATGTCATCGCCTTCACCACCTCGCCCGACAAGGCCGATGAAGCGCGCCGGCTCGGCGCGGACGACGTCGTCATATCGCGCGACGAGGCCGACATGGCACGCGTCGCCGGCACGCTCGACCTCATCGTCAACACAGTTTCGGCTGGGCAGGACCTTTCGGCCTACACGCAGCTGCTGCGCCGCGACGGCACCCTGGTACTGCTGGGCGCGGGTAGCGAGGCCCACACCTATCCCTCCGCGATGAGCCTGTTCTTCAAGCGCCTCGCAGTGGCCGGGTCGATGATCGGCGGACTCGCCGAAACGCAGGAGATGCTCGATTTCTGCGCCGAGCACGACATCGTCTCGGACATCGAACAGATTTCGGTGGCCGATGTCGACGCCGCCTACGCCCGGGTGCTGGCGGGCGACGTACGCTACCGCTTCGTCATGGACATGGCGACTTTGCCGACGCCAGGCTGAAGCTCCGCCATTCCGGTTCGCGGCGCCTGATACTCAACCGAGAAACGGCGCCGCGACCTCCGGCGGCACGCGTTTCAGCCGACCGGTGGCGATCTCTATCATCGCCCATGTCGTGCGCGCGGAAACGATCACTTTCCCATCGGCACGGCGAAAATCGACACGGCGATCGAACTTCGCGCCGCTCGGCCCCTCGGGGATGAAAGTCTCCCCGGTCACGCTCTCGCCTTCGCGGATGTTGCCGCGATAGTCGATCTCGTGCCGGGTAACGAGCCAGGCGTATAGCGCCTGGTGCTCGGGCGGTGCGACCGCTTCCCAATGCGCCCCCGCCATCGCCTCCATCCATTGTACCCACACCGCGTTGTTGACGTGACCCATTACGTCGATGTGTTCGGGGCGGGCCGTGAAGGTGAGGGAAAAGCGGTTCAAGCGGCTCTCACCTCTCGACGCCCAGCTGCCACAGGATGAAGGCGAATTCCTCCGCCGTCTCCTTCAGGCTTTCAAAGCGGCCGGACTTGCCGCCGTGGCCGGCGCCCATGTTGGTCTTGAAGATCAGCTCATTGTCGTCGGTCTTCAGCTCGCGCAGCTTGGCGACCCATTTGGCGGGCTCCCAATAGGTTACGCGCGGATCGTTGAGACCGGCGGTGACCATCAGCGGCGGATAGGCCTGCGCAGTGATCTGGTCATAGGGGGAGTAGCTGCGGATCAGCTCGAAAGCGGCCTTGTCCTCGATCGGATTGCCCCACTCCGGCCATTCGCCGGGGGTGAGCGGCAGGGTCTCGTCGAGCATCGTGCTCAGCACGTCGACGAAGGGCACATGCGCCACCACCGCGCCCCACAAGTGCGGATCGGAATTGATCACCGCGCCCATCAGTTCGCCGCCTGCCGAGCCGCCGGCAATCGCGATCTTGCCTTCGCTGGTGAAGCCGCGCTCGATCAGCCCCTTCGCGCAGTCGACGAAATCGTTGAAGGTGTTGGCGCGCTTGTCCAGCTTTCCGGCCTTGTACCACGCCCGTCCCATGTCGTCGCCGCCGCGGATATGGGCGATGGCATAGGCGAAGCCGCGATCGACGAGACTGAGCCGCGCGGTCGAAAACCCCGGATCGATGGAAATCCCGTAGGCTCCGTAGCCGTAGAGGTAGAGCGGACCCGCGCCGGTCCGATCCTTGCGGTAGACGATGGAGACCGGGATCGCTGTGCCATCACGTGCGGTGATCTCCAGCCGCTCGGTCGCATAGAGCGACGCGTCGTAGCCCGACGGGATCTCCTGCACCTTCAGCGTCTGCATGGTGCGACCGGCGACATCGTAGTCGAGCACCGAGGACGGCATGACCATCGATTCGTAGGAAAGCCGCAGCTTCTCCATGTGCCATTCGGGATTGCCGCCAAGGCCCGCGGAAAAGCTGGCTTCGGGGAATTCGATCGGCTCGATGCGGGCGGGATCGTCGTAGTAGCGCACCTCGATCCGATCGAGCCCGCGCTCCCGGCCCTCGATCACATAGAAATCGCGGAACAGTTCGAAGCCGGTCAGGTAGAAATCGTCAGTACCCTCGATCAGGGTGGTCCACTCGCCCGGGTTGTCCAGCGATGCGGTGGCGAGGCGGAAGTTTTCATGCGTGTCGTTGGTATGGATGAACAGCGTGTCATCCCGCACATCGACATCGTATTCGACCCCCTTCTGGCGGGCTTTCACCAGCAGCGGTTCCGCCAGCAGGTCGTCGGCGGGGATCAGCCGCACCTCGCTCGTCTCATGATCCCCCGATTGCAGGATGATCCATTTTTCCTGCGCGCCGAGCGCGGCTCCGCACGAAAAGGCTTCGTCGGGATCGTGGTAGATCGTCACATCCCCGGCCGGATCGGTGCCGAGCCGGTGCATCCTGATCGTGCGGTGACGCCAGTTCTCGTCGCTCAGCGAGTACAGGACGGCATCTTCGCCGGCAGACCACACGATGTTGCCGATAGTGCCTTCGACTTCGCTGTCACCCCACTTGCCCGCAGCGCCGGGCACGGCATCGTCCAAAGCGCCCGGTTCGCCGATTACGCGAAAGCGGATGGTGTAGCGCTCGGACCCGTTGGTGTCGGTGGAATAGGCCAGATAGCGCCCGCTCGGGCTGACCGAGAGCGCGCCAAGTCGGAAATATTCCTGCCCTTCGGCCATCGCCCCCTCGTCGAGGATCAACTCATCCGGGCCGCCAGCAACCGGTTTGCGCCACCATTTCTTGTACTCGGCGCCTTCCTCGAACTCGATCCAGTAAAGCCAGTTTCCGTCCTTCTGCGGCACCGATTTGTCGGCTTCCTTGATACGGCCGCGCATCTCGGTGAACAGCGCATCGATCCGGCCCTTGTGCGGCGCCATGCGCGTCTCGAACCAGCGGTTCTCCTGTTTGAGATGAGCGAGCACTTCCTTGTCGGTCACTTCCGGATAGCCGGGGTCACGCAGCCATGCGTAATCGTCGGCAATGGTCATGCCGTGATGCGAGAAGGAATGCGGCTTCTTCGCCGCCTGCGGGGGACCGGAAAGGGTCTGGGTGGAATCTGCCATCCGCTGCATCTATGTTGCGAGCATGACCCCCGCAAGCCGGATACCCAGAACATGCTGATGAATACACACGAAGCCCGCCTCGATGCCTTGCGCAAGGAACTGAAGAAGCGCGGCCTCGACGGCTTCGTCATCCCGATCTCGGACGAGCACATGAGCGAATACGTCGGCGCCTATGCCCAGCGTCTCGCATGGCTGACCGGCTTCGGCGGTTCCGCGGGCACAGTCGCGGTATTCACCGATCCCGCGCATTCGCCGGCGGCGGCGATCTTCGTTGACGGGCGTTACACGCTGCAGGTGCGCGATCAGGTGGACGGCAGGCTCTACGCCTACGAAAGCGTGCCGCAGACCAGCGTCGCGCACTGGCTGCAGGACCATGCGCCCGAAGGCGCGGTGATCGGCTACGACGCCTGGCTGCACAGCGTCAAATGGGCCGAGACGGCCGAGCGGGTGATGGCGGCCAAGGGCGGCAAGCTCGTAGCGGTGGAGGGCAACCCGATCGATGCGATCTGGGATGACCAGCCCGCCCCCTCCCCTGCCCCTGCACTTGTCCATCCGGCGGAGCTTGCCGGTGAAAGCAGCGAGGCGAAGCGCGCGGCCGTTTCCGAATGGCTGACCTCGCGGGGCCTTGATGCGGCGGTGATCACCGCGCTCGATTCGATCGCCTGGCTGCTCAACATTCGCGGCACCGACGTCGAGCGCACGCCCGTCGCGCTGTCTTATGTCGTCGCCAAGGCGGACGGCACGGCAGACCTGTTCATCGCCGAGGAGAAGGTGACGCCCGAACTGCGCCAGCACCTTGGCAATTCGGTGACCATCCAGCCGCGCGAGAGCTTCGTGCCGGGGCTTGAAGGGCTCGCCGGCAAGCGCGTGGCAGTCGATCCCGAGCGCGCGGTCAGCGCCATCTTCAAGGTGCTGCGCGATGCCGGCGCCGTGGTGGTCGAGGAGCGGGATCCCGCCGTGCTGCCCAAGGCGGTGAAGAACCCGGTCGAGCAACAGGGCCATCGCAACGCGCAGGCGCGCGACGGCGCGGCTGTCTCGCGTTTCCTCCACTGGCTGTCGCAGGAAGCGCCCCAGGGCGAAGTGACCGAGATGTCCGCCGCCGACAAGCTGCAGACTTGCCGTCAGGAAGCGGGCGACCTGCGCGACCTGTCGTTCGACACGATCTCCGGCGCCGGCCCCAACGGCGCGGTGGTTCACTACCGCGTGTCGGAAGAGACCAACCGGACGCTCGAACCCAATTCGGTCTATCTCGTCGATTCGGGCGGCCAGTATCCCGACGGCACCACCGACATCACCCGCACCGTCTGGGTCGGCCCCGGCGAACCGGGCGACCAAGTGAAGGACCGCTTCACCCGCGTCCTGAAAGGACACATCGCACTTGCCACCGCTGTCTTCCCCAAAGGCACGGCGGGCAGCCAGCTCGACGTGCTGGCGCGCCACGCACTGTGGCAGGCCGGGCTCGACTATGCACACGGCACCGGCCACGGCGTCGGCAGCTTCCTCTCGGTCCACGAAGGCCCGCAGCGCATCGCCAAGTCGGCGGGCGGGCAGGCGGGCACCGATCAGGAACTGCTCGCTGGAATGTTCCTCTCCAACGAACCGGGTTACTACAAGACCGGCGAATACGGCATCCGCATCGAAAACCTGGTCCTTGTCGAACCGCGCGAGATCGTCGGCGCGGAAGGACCGTTCTTCGGCTTCGAAACGCTGACGCACGTGCCGATCGAGCGCCGGCTGGTTGATCTTTCCATGCTCTCCGAAAGCGAGATCGCGTGGTGGAATGCCTATCACGCGCGCGTGCTGGAGATCGTCGGGCCACAACTGGATGGCGCGGCGAAGGAGTGGCTGGAGGCGCAATGCGCTCCTCTCTGAGGGTATGGACTGCTTAACGGCATGGTTGCGGCGCCGCACATGTTCTTGTAATGTTCCTTAGGCGCGAGCGAGTCGCGCGGCAGGAGGAACGAGGATGATCGGATACGTCACGCTGGGCACCAACGACCGCGAACGCGGCGCTGCGTTCTACGATGCGATCTGCGCCGAATTGGGCGCGGGGCGGATGATGGAGGAAGACCAGTTCATCGCCTGGGGTGTGCCCGGCGCCGGTGCAGGCATCGGCCTCACCGCTCCGTTCGACGGGCAACCGGCGACGGTCGGAAATGGCGTGATGGTGGCGCTGGAGGCGAAGGATACCGATCAGGTCCAGCGGCTCTATGACATCGCGCTGGCCAATGGCGGAACGTGCGAGGGCCCTCCGGGACCGCGCGGCGAAGGCTTTTATGCCGCCTATTTTCGCGATCCGGACGGAAACAAGCTCAATGCATTCCTGATGGGTTGAAATTGACCCGACACGCCGGATCGGACGGCGGGCGGGGATTGCCCTGCGCCCGCCGTACTGATTGAATCCTTCATGCGAAACGAGTCGCGAAGGGAAATCCCTATGTCTGCGCCCGACCTGGCAACATATCCCGTTCACCTCGGCCTTGGCGGCACTGTCCGGGCCCAGCCGGAGTTTACCGGCATGGACTGGTATGAGTGCTACTCCCGGCGCACGGCAGCCGACGGCGGCGACGGCCGGCTGGTAAGCATGCATGATTTCACCGCCGACTGGGACAGTTGGGAAATCCACCCTTCCGGCGACGAACTGGTTATATGCCTTTCCGGCGAGATCACGCTGATCCAGGAGAGGCTGGACGGATCGATGCATTCCGAGACGATCAGGGCCGGGCAATACCTGATCAATCCGGCCGGGGTGTGGCACACCGCCAACGTCGCCGCACCGGCCACCGCCCTGTTCATCACCGCCGGCGAAGGCACCGATCATCGGCCGCGCTGAGCATCCGGAACGCAACGGATGAACGCGCATTCATCGAGCTTGCAGTGGGGTGAACAAAAGGCGTGAACCGTGACAATTTGCGACAATAATCACCGTAACCGGCACATCCGAGCGACAAGGTCGTTCTAGAAGGGTGCTCAGAGAGCCGCGGGACGTACCTCCCCTCCCTTCCCCGTCATCGCGGCTCTCATCCCATTCTTCCAATTCCGGAGCAGAGATGACCATGAAGACTTCCATCAAAAAGTTCGCCCTTGGCCTTTCGGCCGCCACCCTCGCTATCGGCGGTGTCGCCTACGCCCAAGCCCCCACCGGCAAGCCGGGGATGGATGCCAACAGCGATGGCACGATCACCCGCGCCGAAGCGCAGTCCTCCGCCGCCGCGATGTTCGCCCGCATGGACGTGAACAAGGACGGCAAGATCGACAAGACCGACCGAGAGGCTCGCCGCACCGAGATGCGCGGCAAGATGTTCGACAGGCTCGATGCCGACAACAACGGTTCGATCAGCAAGACCGAATTCATGGCCGATCGCGGCGGTGACGGCGATGCCTGTCGCGGCATGCACAAGATGGGTAAGGACGGCGACGGCAAGCGCGGCCCCGGCATGGCGGGGGCCGGCAAAGGTATGCGCCATGCCGGCAAGGGCCACCACGGCGGCATGATGATGATGGCCAAGATGGCCGACACCGATAACGACGGCGCCATCTCCCAGGCGGAATTCACCGCTGCCGCCATGAAGCACTTCGACATGATGGACGCCAACAAGGATGGCCAGGTCACCAAGGAGGAGCGTCAGGCCTCGCGCGAGAAGATGAAGGCCGAATGGCAGGCCAAGCGCGCCGACTGGAAAGCCAAGGCCGACGCCAGATAAATTGGCAGGCAAGTCCGGTTGCAAATGCGCGAAGGCCGCGGAAGAGAACGATCATGAACGACACTGCGCCCCCCAGCCTTCTCCTGGTCGATGACGAAGCTGCGCTGCGAGAACCCCTGGCCGACTACCTGTCGCGCCAGGGGTTTGCCGTGGTGCAATGCTCAAGCGCTGCGGAGGCCCGAACGCGTCTGCGCGATGCGCGTTTCGATCTCGTCCTGCTCGACATCATGATGCCGGGCGAGGACGGTTTGTCGCTGTGCCGGCATCTGGTCGAGGCCCAGGAGATTCCGGTGATCTTCCTGACCGCGCGCGGCGAGGCGACCGACCGGATCGTCGGTCTGGAAATCGGTGCTGACGACTACGTCGTCAAGCCCTTCGAGCCGCGCGAGCTGGTCGCCCGCATCCGCAGCGTCCTGCGCCGCGCGGCCCGCAGCGCCGCCGCGCCGCCCGAAAGCGAGGCGTTCGAGTTCGAAGGCTGGACGCTCGATCCGCTCAAACGCCGCCTCACCGATCCGGAAGGCGCCGTGGTGGCGATCTCCTCGGTCGAGTTCCGCCTCCTCGTCGCCTTCCTCGAGCACCCCCGGCAGGTACTGAACCGAGACCGGCTGCTGGACATGGTACAGGGCCGCGAGGCGCATCTGTTCGACCGCGCGGTCGACAACCAGGTCAGCCGCCTGCGCCGCAAGATCGAACTCGACAGCCGCAACCCGCAGATTATCCAGACCGTGTGGGGCGGCGGCTACATGCTCGCCGCCGAGGTCAAGCGCGTGGCGCTGGAGAACGAATGAAAATTCCCCAGCCCCAAAGCCTGCTCGGCCAGATGTTGCTGGCCGTGGCGGCGGCCTTGCTGCTGGTGCAGGGGGTCGGGTCGTTTCTCGTGTACCGGGCACAGCACGAGGCCTTCGAAACGGGTATGCTGAACGTGGCCGCCTTTCGTCTGATCGCGGACACGCGGGGCCTCGACAACCACATGCGCCGCCCCCTCGGCCCCGCGCCGCTGCGATCGATGCCGCTTGAGCGCAGCGACCGCTCGCCCATCCGCAGGACCGAAAAGCGCGATACCGAAGCGGAGGAGCGGCTGACGTCGATCCTCGCCGATCAGAATTTCCCGGTGTCCGAAATCGTCATCGTCCACCGCTCGGTAGGCAGGGACGCCTTTGCCCGCGACACGGCCCGGAAGCGCGCCGCCGAACGCCGCATGTCCCCGCCCGAAATCAGCCGCATGATGGACAATCACCTGTTGGTCGTCGGCGTGCGGCCAGAGGATCAACCCGGATGGCTGATCGCGCGCGTTCGCTCGCCGCAGGCGATGAACCTGCTGGTCATCCCGCTCATCATCCAGACGGTGATCATCTACATCGTGCTGGTCGGCGCGGTGGCGCTGATCCTGCGCAGGATCACCCGGCCGCTGGCGGCGCTCACCCGGCGGGTCGAGCGCTTTGCCGCCATGCCCGACGCCGACGGCCAGATCGAACCTTCCGGCCCGGATGACATGCGCCGGTTGATCATTGCCCACAACGCCATGGAGGGGCGCATCGCCGCCATGCTGGACGAGAAGGACGTCATGCTGGGCGCGATCGGGCATGACCTCAAGACACCGCTGGCCGCGCTGCGCGTGCGAATCGAATCGGTCGAGGACGATAACGAGCGCGCGCGCATGGCGGCGACGATCGAGGACATCGTACATACGCTCGACGACATTCTCTCACTCGCCCGCGTCGGCCGTCCGAGCGACCCGCGTGAACGCAACGAGCTATCCGCCCTCGTCGCCTCGGTGGTCGAGGAATACGAGGACATGGGCGAGCCGGTCGAGCTCGGCGACACCCAGCGCATCGCGGCCGAGATCCGCCCGACATGGCTGCGCCGCGCGCTGCGCAACCTGATCGGCAATGCCCTGCGCTACGGCGAGCGGGCGCGTGTCTCGCTGGTGCGCGAAGGCGGGCGAGCGGTTGTGATCATCGAAGACGATGGTCCCGGCATTCCGGAGGTTGAGCTGGAGCGGATGATGAACCCCTTCACACGCGGCGATCCCTCACGCAATTCCGCAACCGGCGGCGCCGGCCTGGGCCTTGCCCTCGCCCGCGCCATCGCTGACCAGCACGGCGGCGCGCTGCACCTGTCCAACCGTCGTTCGCCTTCAGGTGAAGTGGCCGGGCTGACTGCAAGGTTGGAGATCCCCCTATAGCACGGTGCCGTTTCGAACGGTTTGGCCGGCGTCCGGTGCGCAAGTGTGGAACATTGATGCCGCCCGGATGTTTCGAGGACAGGTGCTCGACCGAATTGGTTTTTGCAGCGCCCCTATTCAGGGAGATACCTCATGTTTCGTTGGGCCATTATCTTTGCCGTTGTTGCAGTCATTGCCGCTCTTCTCGGCTTCGGCGGCGTCGCAGGTCTTTCCGCCGGCTTCGCCAAGATCCTGCTGATCGCGGCAGTTGTCGTGCTTATCCTGGGCTTCCTCTTCGGTCGCGGCGCCCGGGTGCCCTGACCGCCACATCCAGCTCGAAAAAATCTGGTTGTTGATGGGAATGGGGTCCGCCAGCCGCGCGGGCCCCATTTGCCATGTGACAGTAAGTCCGCCGGCTTATCGCAGCCGTGTGAACTCCGCGTCGATCTGCTGGCCCATCATATCGTCGAGCAGACCGCAGTTACGGTCCCGCTCGATGGCACGTTCCAGTTCCAGCGCGCCAGGCGTTCCCGCGAACCTTTGACGCATGTCACGCGCGATGCGGACTGACCATGAAACCGAACAGAAGCTGCCGAGCACCTGCGGCAGACGCGACGAGAAGAACTGACCCTCGCTGCCGGCCAGCAGCCGGTCAATATTGGCGATTATCCAGTTGTATCCGACGTCGCGGGTCGTGCTGCGCGCCATGATGCCGTCGAGGAAATCGCGCCGCTCGCTTGGACGCAGGCGCGGATCGTCGAGCGCGAGCAGCCAGGTCGCTGTCGACTTGCGACCGGTCCGCGCCGCCGCTCTCAGCCCGGCCGGACGGAACACCGGATCTTCCGATGCCAGCGCGCGCTCGACCAGATCCTTCGCCGCATCCTCGTCGCGCGTGAACAGGTACATGTCGAACCCGTGATCGAACCACGCGGAATCGAGCGCTTGCGTGTCCCCGGCCAGATATTGCTCTGCGGCCACGTTCAATTGATCGCGCAGCCGTGCGCCGCGGCTGGTGCCGAGCAGCGCGGATACCACCTGCGCCCGCCGTTGCAGCCGCGCCGGCGCGTCTCGCGCGTAGACGCCGGCATGAGGATCGAAACCGTATTGCTCCAGCAAAGGAACATAGAGCTTTTCGCGAAACGTCCGGAAGCCCCGCCGACCGCTGGCGGAAATGATGCCATCGCGCATCAGGCGGCTCAGGGCCTTGTCGGGCGCATCGGCGGCGTGGGGATCGGGATGCCGGATCAGCGCCTTCGCCAATGTTGCCAGCTCGGATATGGTGCCGCGCCCGGCCCGGATCGAGGCTTCGAGCGAATCGACGAGCGCCTGTGCCTCGCCTCCCGGCAATGATCCTGCCTGTTCGAGCAATTGCCGCCAGTGTCCTGCTCCCAGCTCGAAGCGGTAATAGCCCGTTCCTCCCGCGTTGGGAAAAACGGGGCCCTCGCCGCCGATCGTGAAGGACTGGCTGCGATGGTCCATGATGAAGCAGCGGCGCACCGTGCCCCGCCGCAGGCAGATCGGGATCGTCCACATCGCATCGGGAGTGGCGACGCCGGCGGTAGTGTAGCGCAGCTGCGTAATGCTTACCGCGTCCCCGTTCTGCTTGACTGCCAGCAGCGGCACGCCCTGCTGCTCGACGAAGCTGCGCATCGAGGGCACCAGGCGCGGATCGCCGGCGACATCTGCCAGGGCAGCGAAGAAGTCCTCGCTGGTCGCGCCGGCGAAGCGGTGGGCGGCGATGTACCGGCGCACGCCGTCGCGGAATTTGTCGTCACCCAGCCATGCCGCGATCATGCCGATCACGTGGCCGCCCTTTCCATAGGTTATCGAATCGAACGCGGAATCGATCTGTGAACTCGCATCGATCGACTGGCGGATGGGGCGGCCCGCCATCAGGGCGTCGGTCGCCATCGCCTGATAGCCGGTGTCGAGGGCGTCGCCCATGATGCCCAGGTCCGGTCGCCAGGCGTCGCCCACGCGATAACCGATCCAGTTCGCGAAACTCTCGTTGAGCCAGAGATCTTCCCACCATTCCGGCGTCACCAGATCACCGAACCACTGGTGACCCAGTTCATGGCCGACGATGGTGCCGAAATCGCGCTGCTGTGCCACCGGCGACAGGCCGTCGAGAACGAGGATATCGTCGCGGTACAGGTCCGCGCCCGCATTTTCCATGGCGCCGGGCAGGATCGGCGTGGTTATCTGGTCGAGCTTGGGAAAGGGAAATGGCTCGCCAAAGTAGCCTTCGAGCAGGGATACGATCTGCTTCGTGCCCTCCATGGCGAAAGCCAGCCGGCCGGCGTTCTGCCGGGTCGAAACGATGCGCACCGGCAGGGGCTCCGAACGGACGGCATTGGCCGGCGCCTCACCTTCCTGGCTGTCGAAAGGGCCGACCATCATCGCGATCAGGTAGGTCGGCAGCGGCAGCGTCGGTGCGAAACGATGGACGGCAAGGCCGCCTTCCATCGCCGGTGCCCCCTGTTCCGGCGCATTGCTGACCGCCATGAGGCCGGGGGGCGTGCGCAGCGTTACCGTGAACGGCGTCTTGAAATCCGGCTGGTCGAACGAGGGAAAGGCGGCGCGCGCATCGATCGACTGGAACTGCGTCCAGCTATACCACGCGCCTTCCACCTCGACGTGGAACATGCCCGATGGCCCGTCCGAGAAGGGCGCGTCGTATTCAATCTCCAGCGTCGCGGCTCCTGCAGGCAGCGCCTCGGAAAACGTCAGTCTGGCGGCGCCAAAGGCATCGGCCTGGCGCCACTCGCCGGCCACCGTCTTACCTGCGACCAGAGCTACGGCCCGCGTGACCGACAGCCCCCGGCCATGCAGGTCGATCGATGTACGCGGCGCGTCGAGCGTCACGTCGATCTGTACCTTGCCGCTAAAGCGCGCCGCCGCGGGATCGACCGTCAGGTCGAGCCGGTAGGCCTGCGGCTTCACCGCATCGCCAAGCCGTCCACGCGGAACTGCCGTGGGGGACGAGACTGTGATTTCCGCAGAGGCCGCAGCCTGCGCATCGGCGCCCCCCTGCGCCCACGAGGGCACGGAAGGCAAAGTCAGGATAACGGAGAGGATAGGCCAGAGGCGAAAGAAACGCATGGGTTCCTAACGCATCAAACCCCCGATGAGATTGCGCGCAAAGCGGCCGAGGCCGGGTATCCCCACTGCGCGGCTGATGGTGTCGCCAATGGCCCCGGCAGCCGCGCTGCCTGCCGATGCCGTGGGATTGGCGCGGCTCTTCTTGCCCTGGATGGTCTGCGCGAGGATCGAGCCTGCGCTGGCGGCGGCGGCCCCGGCGGCTGCCTTTGCCACCTTGCCGCCGATGCCGTCCCACAGGCTGGGGCTGCGGCGTTCGCGCTTGCGCACTTCCTCCTCGCCCTGCTCTGCGACTTCCTGCGCGGTGACCGCGGCATCGGCGGCCTTGGCGGCAAGCACTTCCTCGGCGCTCTCACGGTCGACACGGGTATCGTACTTACCATCGCACGGGCTTATCGACTGGACGATCGCGCGTTCCTTCGCCGTCACTGGGCCGAGACGCGAGCGGGGCGGCGCCACCAATGTGCGTTCGACCACGCTCGGCGCACCGTCGCCGCCAAGCGTGGAAACCAGCGCCTCGCCCACTTTGAGTTCGATGATCGCGGCCTCGACGTCGAGTTCGGGATTGACGCGGAAGGTTTCCGCCGCTGCCCGGATCGCCCTCTTGTCGCGCGGCGTGAAGGCGCGCAGCGCGTGCTGGACGCGGTTGCCGAGCTGGCCTGCGACATCCTCGGGAATGTCGATCGGGTTCTGCGTAACGAAATAGACACCCACGCCCTTGGACCGGATCAGGCGAACGACCTGCTCCACCTTGTCCTGCAGCGCCTTGGGCGCATCGTCGAAGAGCAGGTGCGCCTCGTCGAAGAAGAACACCAGCTTGGGCTTGTCCGGATCGCCCACCTCGGGCAGCGCTTCGAACAGTTCCGAGAGCAACCACAACAGGAACGTGGCGTAGAGCTTGGGGCTGCGCATCAGCTTGTCGGCAGCGAGCACGTTGATGTAGCCCCGGCCCTGTTCGTCGCAGCGGATGAAGTCCTGGATCTCCAGCGCGGGCTCGCCAAAGAACTGTGCCGCGCCCTGGCTGTCCAGCGCGAGGAGCTGGCGCTGGATCGTACCGACGCTGGCCTTGGTGACGTTGCCGTATTTCGCAGAAAGCTCGGAGGCATTCTGCGCCGCATAGGCCAGCATTGCCTGCAGGTCTTCCAGGTCGAGCAGCAGCAAGCCCTGTTCGTCGGCATAGCGGAAGACGATGTTGAGTACGCCTTCCTGCGTATCGTTCAGGTCCATCAGCCGCGCCAGCAGCAGCGGCCCCATTTCCGAGATCGTCGTGCGAACGGGATGTCCCTGCTCGCCGTAGATGTCCCAGAAGATCGCCGGATTGTCGGAGTAGGCGTAGTCGGCAAGGCCGATCTCCCTGGCGCGCTGCTCCAGCCTGTCGGCATTCTTGAAAGTCGGGCTGCCGGCCATCGAGATGCCGGACAGATCACCCTTCACATCGGCCATGAACACGGGAACGCCAGCGGCCGAAAACTGCTCGGCGATAGTCTGCAGCGTCACCGTCTTGCCGGTGCCGGTGGCGCCAGCGATCAGCCCGTGCCGGTTGGCTCGTTCGAGCAGCAGAGCCTGCCGCTCGCCATTCGCGCCAAGTCCCAGGTAAATCTCGCTCATCCGTCCCCCGTTCCCATCTGGGTACATCATCGAAAAAGTTGATAGGCCGCGCAAGCCGCGAGCGCGATAGTGTTTTTGCCAGCGGCACCGCGCACGGCTAAGGGGGCGGCGAGCCGATCCCCATGCCAGACCCGTTTGTCCTTCTCGACGATGCCCGTACCGAGGGCGCAGCCGACGCCCGGCTCTATCTCCGGCCGCGCGAAATCGTGACCGCGCGGCGCGGCGAAGAGGTTCAGCCGGCGCTCGCGAGGCTCGAGGCCTGCGCGCGCGCGGGCGGTCACGTCGCCGGCTACATGACCTATGAGGCCGGGCTTGCCCTGGAGCCGCGATTAAGGCCGCTGCTGGATGCACGCGCCGGGGCGCCAGGCCTGCTCCTGTGGTTCGGCGTGTTCGACGGATGCGAGCGCATCGGCGCAGCGGACGTGCCTGTATGGCTGCGGGAGAACGCCGGTCCGGGTACACTGTCGATAGGCCCGCTGGAGCCGCAAATCGCGTTCGGCGACTATGAACAGGCCTATGCCGCCCTGCACGGGGCAATCGCGGCGGGAGACATCTACCAGGCCAACCTGACCTTCCCGCTGGCCGGACAATGGCAGGGCGACCCTGTCGCGCTCTATGCGGCAATCAGGCCCAGTGCGGCGGCGGGCTACGGCGCGATCGTCCACGATGGATCGCACTGGCACCTCAGTTTCTCACCGGAATTGTTCTTCGCGCTGAAGGATGGCGCGGTGCGAGCCATGCCGATGAAGGGCACCCGCGCACGCGGGCGCGACGAGGCCGAGGACGTATCACTCCGCCGCGAACTGCAGGCAAGCGTGAAGGACCGCGCCGAAAATCTGATGATCCTCGACCTGATGCGCAACGATCTTGCGCGCGTGTCGCAGGCCGGTTCGGTCAGGGTGACCGATCCTTTCCGGATCGAAAGCTATCCCACCGTCCACCAGATGGTCTCGTCCGTCGATTCGCTGTTACTGCCGGGTAAGACCGCCACCGACCTGCTGCGCGCGCTGTTCCCGTGCGGATCGATCACCGGGGCGCCCAAGATCAGGGCCATGGAACTGATCGACCAGGTGGAACGCTGGCCGCGCGGAGCCTATTGCGGGTCGATCGGATTCATCGAACCTACTGGCGATGCCGTGTTTAATGTGGCAATCCGCACGCTTCATCTGATGCCCGACAGGAACGGGGGCGGAAACGGCGGTGCAGGCCGGGCGATCCTGGGGGTGGGATCGGCCATCGTCGCCGATTCCGAAGCCCTTCCCGAATGGCGGGAATGTCTGATCAAAGGGGGATTCGTGCGAGAGTCGAAGACGCGGCCACCGGGGGAGGCACCCTCGCCCGCCAGTTTCGACCTGATCGAAACGATGCGCTTCACGCCCGACGAAGGCGTGGCCCTGCTCGAGCTTCATCTGGAACGCATCAAGGGCAGCGCGGCGGTGCTCGGTTTTGGATTCGATCGTCATGCGGTTCGAAACGCCATCCAGGCGCTGTGCTTCGATGCCGAGCGCGCCTCGCGGTTGCGCCTCGTCGTCTCGCGCAGCGGTGCCTATGCGCTGGAACTGGGCGAAATGCCGCCCAGCCTGCCCGAACCGGCGACCGTGGCGGTGATGCGCAAGCCGGTCGACAGCGGTGACTGGCGGCTGCAGCACAAGAGCACGGACAGGGGCTTCTACGATACCGGCCTCGCCGCCGCGAAAGCTGCGGGCGCGAACGAAGCTGTGTTCCTGCGCGACGATGGGCTCGTCACCGAAGGCTGCTTCACCAACATCTTCGTCGAGCGCGGGGGCATGCTGCTGACGCCCGCCGCCAGCCTCGGGTTGCTCCCCGGCGTGCTGCGCCGCCATCTGATCGAGGAAGGGCGCGCCGCCGAAGCCGAGCTAACGCTGGAGGATCTGGCCGGCGGCTTCCTCATCGGCAACGCCCTGCGCGGCCTGATGCCCGCCCGCCTTCTCACCGAGAGCTCCTGACATGATGCAGCTTTCCGAAGCCCTTTCCCGCATTGCCCCGTCGCAGACGACGGCGATGACCGACCGCGCGACCCAGCTTCGCGAGCAGGGCCGCGACGTGATTTCACTATCAGTGGGCGAACCCGATTTCGCGACGCCGCCGCACGTGATCACAGCGGCCAAGGCGGCCCTCGACGGCGGCGATACCAAATATACCCCCGTCGGCGGCACTTCGCGGCTGAAGCAGGCCGCCGCGCTGCATTTCAGGCGCGACCTGGGCATCGACGTCCCGGTCTCGCAAGTGACGGTGAGCGCGGGCGGCAAGCAGGCGATCTTCCATGCCATGCTCGCCACCGTCAGCGCCGGCGAGGAAGTGATCATTCCGGCGCCGTGGTGGGTAAGCTACCCGGAGATCGTGCGCTTCGCCGGAGGCAGCGTCGTGCCGCTGCGCACCAGCGCCGCGAACAACTTCCGCTTTACGGCGGCAGACCTAGAGGCACAGATCGGCCCGCGCACGCAGTGGGTGCTGCTCAACAGCCCCGGCAACCCTACGGGCGCCTGCTATCCGGCGGACATGCTGCTGGCGATCGGCGAAGTGCTGCGCCGCCATCCGCGCGTCATGGCGCTGTCCGACGACATCTACGCGCCAATCAACTACACCGGACAGCCGCACGCCGCGCTCGCCGCGCTGTGCCCCGACCTGTCGGACCGTATCCTGACCATCTCCGGCGTGTCCAAGAGCCACGCGATGACCGGCTTTCGCATTGGCGTGGCCGCCGGGCCGGAATGGCTGATCCGAGCGATGGAGCGGCTGCAGTCGCACTCGTCAGGCAATCCCTGCTCTATCAGCCAGGCCGCTGCCGTGGCCGCCTTCGAAGGGCCGCAGGATTTCCTGACCGAATGGTGCGAGCGTTTTCGCACGCGGCGCGATCTGGTCGTGTCCGCGATCAACGCGGTGTCCGGCCTGCATGCACCGGTGCCGGACGGCGCTTTTTACTGTATGGTCGATGCCGAGCCGCTAATGGCGCGCTTCGGCGACGACACCGCGCTCGCCATGCACCTGCTGGAAAACGGCGTCGCCATCGTTCCAGCATCTGCCTTCGGCGGCAGCGGCGGTTTTCGCATCAGCTTCGCCGCCGACGAAGCCAAGCTTGAGGAGGCCTGCCGCCGTATCGCGCAGGCACTGACATAATGGAAATAGAAATACTGTTCGAAGACGGCGAGGCTCTGGTGATCGACAAGCCTGCCGGCCTGCCGCTGGATCGCCCGCGCGCGGGTGGCCGCTGTCTCGAAGATCATCTGCCTGACCTGTGCCTGGGCTTCCAGCGCGAACCGGCGCCGGTCCACCGGCTCGACCGCGACACCTCCGGCTGCCTGCTGCTGGCCCGCAATCCCAAGGCGCTCAAGCGGTTTTCGGCCGCCTTCGAAGAGCGCGTGGTGGAAAAGCGCTATCTTGGCGTGGTCGCGGGCGAACTGGCCGACATGGAAGGCACGGTCGCCCTGTCGCTATCCAAGGTCAGCACCGCGAAGGACGGTTGGCGCATGATCCCGGCGCGCAAGGGCAAGCCTGCCGTCACGCATTGGCGCAAGCTCGACAGCCGGAACGGGCTGACGCTCGTGGAGTTCCGGCCGGAGACCGGGCGCACGCACCAGATCCGCGTGCACGCCGCCTCCGGCCTCGGTCTGCCGCTGGTGGGCGACCCCGTCTACGGCACCGGCAAGGGCGCGGCACGCACCCTGCTGCACGCGGCCGCCCTCACCGTTCCGCGCGGGGAAAAGCCGCCGGTCGTCGCCGTCAGCCCGCTGCCGGCGGACTTCGCCGCGCTCGGCTTCTCGGATGAATGAGCGAGCCTGAGGATACTATCCGCCGCGCCCACGCGCTGGCGAGCGAAACCTTCATCGCCTCTGCCGGCCCGGGCGGGCAGAATGTCAACAAGGTGGCGACGGCGGTGCAGCTGCGGCTGGACGTCTATGCCTTGCGCTTGCCTCCCCCGGTTTTCGCAAGGCTGCGAGAACTGGCGGGCAGCCGCATGACCTCACGCGGGGAACTGGTGCTGACCGCACGGACCCACCGCACGCAGGAAGCCAACCGGGCCGATGCGCGCGAACGCATGGCCGGTCTGCTGGAGGAAGCGCACAAGCTGCCGCAGAAGCGTGCCAAGACCCGGCTCAACCGGGTCGGCAAAACGGAACGGCTGAAAGGCAAGAAACTTCGCGGCGCGGTCAAGGCGGGGCGCGGCAAGGTCAGTTTCGACTGACGCCGCTCAGCGCGGTGCTTCGGTGCTCTCCAGCGCGGGCAAGCCGGTCGATGGCGGCAGCGCTTCCTCCGGCGGACGCCGCCGGTCCAGCATCTCCGCGGCCTGATCTAGCGCCTTGGCCTCGCCAACGGTCACTCCGCCCGGCCCTGACGCATTGTCCGGCTTTCCGCACGCGCTCACCGCCAGAAGTCCTGCAAGAAGGCCGAGAATCTCCCCCACTCGTTTCATGCAAACCGCCATATCAGAATCGCATCAACCTTCGATCACTCTCGTATGCGGGTGATGCTTGTCGAGATGCTTGCGGATGATCTTCAGGTTTCGACTGTTGGAGCGGAACAGGAAATCGAACAGATCGCCCGCGACCGGAACCGCGCCAACCAGGGTGTCAAACCCGACGTTGGCTGTCATTCGTGCGAGTTGCCACCTGGACATCCCGAGATTGCGCGCTTCCCATACGAGATACAGGCCCATGACGGCCGCCACTGCGTCACCCGCCACCGGAATGAGGCCAACCACCGCATCGAGGCCCACTTGCCTGCGCAGGCCGGGAATGACGAAGGAACGTTCAAGAACGCGTTCAAGCGCCTCTACCCGGCGCCTGACGGAAGCCGGATCGCCCCCGAGCGGAAGTTCGAATTCCATGCGCCGGGCAGTTTTACGTTCGCTTTCCAAGTGCCATCCTCTGACGCGGCCCGTCCTGTCGTGATTATCTGGGCACCCAGGCGAGCGGCATCAAGGGGTGCCAACCCCACGGATTGGCCGAGAAGCCCTGCACACTGCCACGCACCAGCGACCAGCGTATCGGCGTGCCGAAAGGAATGAACACGTTGGCCGAAGTTAGCTCTGCCTCCGCTTCGGTCAGCAGCGCGGCGCGTTCCGTCGGCGTCGGCGCGTCATTGGCCTGGGCCACGAGGTCGTCCGCCTGCGATGAGCAAAGGCCCCGCTTTGCCCGGCACGACAGCCGGTTCAGAAACCATGCCGCGCGCGGATAACGCGCGACATCGTCCACCATCGCGAGGTCGACGTCCCCGATATCCTCGCGCCGTTCGAGCGCGATCCCGATCGAAGCGAAATCGCCTGCAAGCCGCTGAAAAATGAGCTGGGCGCCCTCACCCTCGGGCAGCCATATCCCAAGCCGGATACGGGCGGGCGGCGCCGTCGCTTCCTGCCCGGCGGCGGCCGGTTCGGCAGGCGCGGCGTCAGGCAACCAGGCCCTGACGCGCGAGGCGGCGAGCTTTCGGCGCACTTCGAGCGTCTGCCCCGACCAGCGCTCGCCGATCGTGCCGAGATCGCCATCGAGACTGGGCGTCACCAGCCGGCTCGTTGCCAGCCATCCACCCACGCCGAACGGCTGCATCAGCCCCTCGCGGTCGATCGCCATCGCCAGCGCCTCACGGTTCGCCGGATCGGCCAGGAAGCCGCGATCGTTCATCACCTGAAGGCCGAACAGGCCGACGACGGGATCGATCTGGATGGTGCCGCGCATGATGCCGACCGAGCGGGTGAGAAGGAAATCCTCGATCCGCCCGCCCAGCACCAGATCGACATCACCGTCGTTGAAGCGTTGCACCGCCGCGGCTCCGTCAAGGGGATGCAGCTCGATCTGGCGCGATCGCTCATTCCAGCTGTCGACCGCCGGCAAGCCCATCAACGAAGGCTCTATCGGTGTGAGAAGGGCAACGTCCTTCTCCCGCTCCATCTTCATCGGCCCGGCGCCGCTCTTCTTGTGAAACAAGCCGAGCTCGGGCTGCGCCATAAGTTGCAGAAGATAGGGCATCGGCCGCTTCAGCCGCAGCTCGATGACGCGGCCGGCCATGACGCGGATTTCGTCGATGCCGGCAAGATCGAGCGCAAGCGTGGTGCCATCCAGCGCATCAAGCGCCGATTTCAGCGCCCTGCGCGCCGATTCCGCCGTGATCGGATCACCGCCCGACCAGTTGCCGTCGCGCAGACGGAAGATGTAGCTCTGTCCGTCATCAGTGACGATCCAGCGGTCGGCGAGCGCCGGGATGACCCGGCCCTGCTCGTCGAAGGCGACCAGGCCTTCCGCCGTGGCGCCTCGCACCAACTGGCCCGCTGTGCTGAGCCGGATACCCTGCTGGAACGGCTCGTCCCGATCGCCGATCACCGCGACGCCGAGCGCGGAATTGTCGAACGACCCGCATGCGGCCAGCGGCAGCGCCGCGAGCACGATGATGATCAGGGATACAAGGCGCCTGGCGAGCATGGCGCAAGACCTAGCCCATTCGCGCAGCCGAGCAAATCCGAACCGGATAAAATTCCGGAGCGCGCGTCAGATCTTGCGCAACTTCTTGGGATCGACTTGCGTGCCGGACATCGCCTGGTGGTTACGGACGAAACGCGGCGAGGTATCCTCGGAGTTGCCGACAGGCGCGCGGGCAAGTTTGGGATCGATGTCCTCGCGAAACGCCACACCGAATCGCGAATCCTGAACCCAGGCGATGGACCCCTCGACCCAACCGAGATTGCGGATGTTCACCTGAACCATCGCACCGCGCATGACCCGCACGACGCCTTCACCCATCATACCACCGGCGGAAAGGTTGCGCACCTTGATGCGGTATTCGCCCTCCAGGCCGTCGACGCGCAGTTCAGCCATAAGAAACAGGCTGTCACGCGAGACGTGGCGATTTTCGGCTTCGTTCATGGACTCCGTCCGCAGCGGCGCGACACCGTGTTGCTCTTCAATCGAAGCCCTTGCGCGTTGTTAGATGCGAAACTGCTCCGACAGCGGTTGTTAAACCCAACCGGCAAACAAAGCTTTAATATCCTGAACCGCAGTTTGCAAAAAAATGCCTGCACTGCGCGCCACTACCCGGTCAATCGTCGCGCGAGACCTTTTCACGGCGCTCGTGCGCTTCCTGCGCCTCCACCGTCATCGTAGCGATCGGACGCGCCTCGAGACGGCCCAGGCCAATCGGTTCGCCAGTGACCTCGCAGTAGCCGTATTCGCCTTCTTCTATGCGGCGCAGGGCCGAATCGATCTTGGCGATCAGCTTGCGCTGACGGTCACGGGTGCGCAGTTCGATGCCCCAGTCGGTCTCGCTCGAAGCCCGGTCATTGAGGTCCGGCTCTCGAATCGGACCATCCTGGAGCTGCTGCAGCGTGCCCGCCGCCGCATCAAGGATCGAACGTTTCCATGCCTGCAGCAGCCTGCGGAAATAATCCTGCTGGGCATCGTTCATGTAGGATTCGTTGTCGGCGGCGATGTAGGCGCCGCCGATGGCACGTTTCGCTTTCGCGAGAACGTCTATTTCGTCAGACAGGGTCGTTGCCATCCAGAGAAACTCCGCACGTTGGACCCCAGATCGCCAACGCCCTGCAGCCCCGGACTTTTTCCGGTGACCGTCTAAACGATCCGTGGTTGCGGGGCCTATAGTTCGGCAGTTTTACGGGCACAAGCGGTTATGAGTGGCCGTCCACAAAAATGCGCGCGCCCGCATCCGCAGCCGCTTATTTTTATCATCTCGGAAACGTTCCTAGACAGCGTTAACCACGTGTTGACCATTCCTGCTCCACCGTGCGGCCCATCGGAAGACCGACCTTCGGTCCCGAAGACAGGGGTAGAATTTACGATGGAAACTGTTTGGACATGCGAGCAGGTCTACGCGCCTGCCGCATCCGCCGATTTCCGGGCGGAAGACATGCTCGTGGCCGAATGCCTCGCCGCAGCGGCCCATGGCGACTTCACCGCCTATTTCGATCTTGGCGTTGCTTACTCGACCGGAAGCCACGGCGCTTCGTGCGATCTGGTGGAAGCGCACAAGTGGTTCAATCTTGCAGCCGTCGCCGGTCACGAGGAAGCAGCCATATGCCGCGCCGAAGTGGCTGATGAAATGACCGCGCGCGAAATCGCCGAGGCGCAGCGCCGGGCCCGCGAGTGGCTCGCCGCTTCGTCTCGCGCATTTGGCCGCAAAGCCGCCTGAACGCGGTTCAGCCGCCTTCCTTGCGAAAGGGCGAACGCTCTCCGAGCCAGATCTGGTCGCGGGCGATGCCGCTTCTTTCTTGCCTCAGAAAGTCGGCAATGGCCTCCCTCAGGCCTTCGTGCACGATGTAGTGCGCGGAAACCGTGCGCACCGGCTCATAGCCCCGGGCCAGCTTGTGCCCGCCCTGTGCCCCCGCCTCCACGCGTGAGAGGCCAAGCGCGATCGCGGCATCGATCGCCTGATAATAGCACAGCTCGAAGTGCAGGAACGGCTTGTCGATCACGGCGCCCCAGTAGCGTCCGTAGAGCGCTTCGTTCCCGATGAAATTGAGCGCGCCGGCGACCGGCTCGTCTTCCATGAACGCCATGACCAGCAATATGCGGTCGGCCATCGTCTCGCCCAGCAGGCTAAACGCCTCCCGCTTCAGGTAGGGACGCCCCCATTTGCGCGCACCGGTATCCTGATAGAAATGCCAGAAGGCATCCCAGTGCCGCTCCTCGATCTGCGCGCCGCGCAGTGCCCTGATCTCGACGCCTTCCTGCGCCCTTGCGCGCTCCTTGCGCAAATCCTTGCGCTTGCGCGAGGAGAGCACGGCGAGGAAATCCTCGAAACGGGCGTAGCCGCGATTTTCCCAGTGAAACTGGATGTCCTCCCGCAGCAGCCAGCCGGCTTTCTCGAAGACCGGTACCTGCGCCGGCTCGATGAACGTCGCGTGGGCGGACGAAAGGCCGCTGTCCCGGCACAGCGTCTCGGCGGCGCGCAGCAGCGGCAGCGCCAGCTCGGGATGCGGCGTGAGCAGGCGCGGACCCGTCGCCGGGGTGAAGGGCACCGCGATCTGCAGCTTGGGATAATACGATCCGCCGGCGCGGTGCCAGGCATCGGCCCAGGCATGGTCGAACACGTATTCGCCCTGCGAGTGGTGTTTGAGGTAGCTGGGCAGAGCAGCGGCAATCGTGCCGTCCGGCCCGTCGATGACGATCGGCACCGGGGTCCATCCGCTATCCCCGCCGACGCTGCCCGAATCCTCCATCGCCCGCAGAAAGGCGTGGGATACGAAAGGATTGCCGCCTGCAGCCAGTGCATCCCACTCCGCTGCGGGCAGTTCGCCGATCGAACCATGGATCCGGGCCGTGAACGTCCCCTCGCTCACGCCTGCCTGACCGCCCCCTTCAGCGCGGCTGCTCCGGTTTCGAGGATGTCGGCATCGGCGTGCTCGGCGGCGCGGCTGAGATGCTCGGCGCTGTACAGCGTCCAGGACACGATGGGCAGACCGCGCCGCCTTTGCCGGGCCGCGAACCGGCTTGGCAAATCGCGAATGTCATAGGCGAGAAAGTCGGGCCGTGCGTGCCACAGCGCCAGCTGGCGCCGGATCTTGCCGGGCAAGGCGCGGTCATCGCGCTCGGTGAACGAAAGACCGCGCACGGTATGGGGCGAATACTGCGCGAACCAGCGCGACACGCGGGGATCGAAGCTCATCACCGCATGCTTGCCCGTATAGCCTTCCAGCACCCGGCGCACGGCAAGGCAGGTCGCCGAGACGCGGGCATCCTGGCTCGACTTGACTTCGATGAGCACCGGCACCCGGCCATCGATCTCTGCCAGCACGTCGCGCAGGGTGGGTATCGTCTGCGCCGTACCGGCGAGAGTGAACCCGCCGAGCTGCACCGAGGTGTATTTCACCACCGGCCCGCGTTCCGCGGTCATCCGGTCGAGCGTTTCGTCGTGGAACACGATCGCGCGGCCGTCGCTGGACCGCTGGATATCGAGTTCTATCCCGAAGCCGGACATCGCCGCGCGGGCGAAAGCAGCGAGCGAGTTTTCCGGCACGCCGCCGTCGTAGAGCCCCCGATGGGCATAGTCGTGCTCGCCGATCCACCTGACCTTGCGCGGGTCCGGCGCGGGCGAGCGCCAGCGGTCAAGCAGGGCGAACGGCAACGATGGCATCCACTTCCACGGCGGCGCCCAGCGGCAGTACGGGTACGCCGACGGCGCTGCGAGCATGCTTTCCGGCTTCACCGAACACCGCGACCATCAGTTCCGAGGCGCCATTGGCGATCTTGGGCTGATCGGTGAAGGTTCCGGCTGAATTGATGAAGGCGCCAAGCTTCACCACGCGCTCCACCCGGTCAAGCGAACCAAGCGCGGCCTTGAGCTGCGCCAGGATCATCACCCCGCACGCCTGGGCAGCGACGATGCCGTCCTCCAGCGAGACATCCTCGCCCAATCGGCCGGTCACCAGCTTGCCGTCGACGAATGGCAGCTGCCCGGACACATGGGCCAGACCGGCTTCGACCACTACCGGCACATATGCCGCGACCGGTGCTGCCGGCTCGGGCAGTGTCAGGCCAAGTTCGGCAAGGCGGGTATCGATGTCGCTCATTGGTTTTCCAGATCCTTTTCTTCGCGAGTAAGACTTTCGATCAGCCACGGCAGCGCCGTTTCCCAACTGTCGATCCGGGCATGGGCATGCCCGGCCTGCATCGCGCACGAGATGTGCGGGGCAATCAGCGGCTCGGCACATAAATGCAGCCGCCGGACGTGCGGCGCAATCTCGAACACCGACCCGTGATGCTGTGACAGATCGTCGATGAACGCCGCCCGACTAGGCCTGTATTCGTCGAGAATGCGCTGCAGGGCCGGCCCCTTGGGCCCCTGGTTGGTATAGACTGGAACGTCGATGCCGTGGCCCAGCAGCTGTTCGCGGCGGGCATCGCGCCGGAAATCGAGCAGGTTCGTCAGCACCACGACGTCGGCGTGCTCGCGGATCGCGGCTATCGCCTCGACGGCGCCCGCGACGGGCTGCTGCCGATGCATCTGCCCGTCGAAGAACAGGTTGAGCAAGGCCCAGACCCTGTCCTGCTCGACCAGGGCCCCGGTATCGGTGAGGCGCATCGACCTGTGGAAATCCCGGCCGCCAAGCTCGAAGGTGATGCCCTCCTCGTCGGCCAGCCAGTCGCGGAAATGCGCGATCATGTGCAAAAGCACTTCGTCGCAGTCGGTGATGAGCAGAGGCCGGCTCATCGGGCCAGCCTTTCGCGCGCGGCGACCAGATCGCCCGGCCCGGCGCCAAGCGCCTCGGCGCAGGCGAGGAGATCGGGCTCGTGGGCGCACAGGAAGTCCAGCACCGCTGCCAGTGTCGCAGGCTCTGCCAGCGAGGCGCGAAGCTCGTCCGGGGTCAAGCCGGTGACGCCAAGGAAGCGGGAGGCGCGGTCGTCGTCACCGAGAACCCAGCCCAGGGCGTTGAGCGCCAGAGACTGGGGGTCGGCGAATGGGGATGGCGGCTTGCGTAGAATTGTCAGCCTCGTATGCGTGCAATAGAGCGGGTCATTAACGATAGATGGTATCAGGGCCGCAAATGGCAAAGCGAATACTTGTTGTCGAGGACAACGACCTTAATCGAAAGCTCTTTTGCGATGTGCTCAAGAGCCAGGGGTTCGTGGTCGAGCCGGTAGCCGATGGCCTCGACGCGCTGGAGCGTGCGCGCCAGTTCGTGCCCAACCTGGTCATCATGGACATCCAGCTGCCCAATGTCTCCGGGCTTGACCTGATCGAGGCGGCAAAGCGCGATCCGGTGCTGCGCGCCATTCCCATGCTGGCCGTAACCGCCTATGCCGGCAAGGGCGACGAGGAACGCATCCGGGAGGCGGGCGCCGAGGGTTACCTTGCGAAGCCGGTATCCATCGGCCCGTTCATGCAGGCCGTGAAGGCCCTGATCTGAGCACGGCCAAAGCAGCGCGGCGCTTGACAGAATGCCACCGCGCCGCTTTTGCGCCGCATTTCCCGGCCAAAGGGCAGGCCGAAGCAATCGGAGTAGTTGATACCATGGACCGCGAAGAGATTTCAGGGCGCATCGCCGCACTGATCGAGCCCTTCAACAAGAAAGGCGTGGCGATCACCGATGCCACCCGGTTCACCGACGACCTGGAATTCGACAGCCTGACCGTGATGGACTTCGTCGCGGCCATCGAGGATGAGTTCGACATCATCATCACGATGAACCAGCAAGCGGAAATCGAGAATTACGGCCAGCTTGTCGATGCCGTGGTGAAGCTTCAGGGCTGAGGAACCAAAGCGATGACCGACATGCTCAGCGATGACGTCACCCAGAGCCACACCGATCTGTTCAGCAAGTTCGATCCGCTGATCGCCATGCGCCGCGATCTGCTGGCCACCGGCGTCACCGATCCGTTCGGGCTGGTGATGGAGCGCGTGATCTCCCCGACCGTCGCCATGTGCAACGGCCGCGAGACGATCCTGCTCGGCACCTACAACTACATGGGCATGACCTTCGACCCCGACGTGATCGCCGCCGGCAAGCGGGCGCTCGACGATTTCGGATCGGGCACCACCGGCAGCCGCGTGCTGAACGGCACCTATGCCGGGCACAAGGCGGTCGAGCAGGCTCTGTGCGACTTCTACGACATGAAGCACGCGATGGTGTTCTCGACCGGATACCAGGCGAACCTCGGCATCATTTCCACGATCGCCGGCAAGGGCGACTACATCGTGCTCGATATCGACAGCCACGCGTCGATCTGGGACGGCTGCAAGATGGGCGACGCCGAAGTGGTGCCGTTCAAGCACAACGACATCGATGCGATGGAAAAGCGCCTTCGCCGCATTCCCGAAGGCGCGGGCAAGCTAGTCATTCTCGAGGGCGTCTACTCGATGCTGGGCGACATCGCCCCGCTCAAGGAGATGATCGCCGTCGCCAAGAAGCACGGCGCGATGGTGCTGGTCGACGAAGCGCATTCGATGGGCTTCATCGGCCCCAACGGGCGCGGCGTGGCGGAGGATCAGGGGTGCCTCGACGATGTCGACTTCGTGATCGGCACCTTCTCGAAGTCGGTCGGCACGGTCGGCGGCTTCTGCGTTTCCAACCACCCGAAGTTCGAGATCATGCGGCTGGTGTGCCGCCCCTATGTGTTCACCGCCAGCCTGCCGCCCAGCGTCGTCGCCACTGCCGCGACTTCTGTGCGCAAGCTGATGCATGCCGGCGACAAGCGCGCGCATCTCTGGGAAAATTCCCGAATTCTGCACAAGGGGCTGAAGGACGCCGGGTTCCAGCTCGGCACGGACAGCCCGCAAAGTGCGATCATCTCGGTCATCATGCCCGACCTCGAAAAGGGCGCGATGATGTGGGAAGCCCTGCTGGACGAAGGGCTTTACGTTAACCTCGCCCGCCCGCCGGCTACCCCGGCCAACATGACGCTGCTGCGCTGCTCGCTGTGCGCCGAGCATTCGGCGGCGCAGGTCCAGCAGATCATCGGCATGTTCACCCGCGCCGGAACGGCGGTGGGGATCATCGGCTGATCCGGTGGCCGTCCGGCCGCGCCTCGTCCTGATCGGGCTGGCGCTGGCACTGGTGGTCTACCTGGGACTGACCGCCTGGTACCAGCACCGCCGCGCCGCGCTGATCGGACTCACCGAACGCCCCTGCACCGTGGAAGGGCGCTCGGCCACCGGCAGCGACATGGACGACTGGGCCGCGCTATGCGCATGGCGCGCAGAAAACCGCCGGCTCCTTGCCTCGGGCCGGCGCCCCGAAATGGTGATGATCGGCGATTCCCTGACCGAGCGCTGGCCGGGCCTCGATGACGGGATCATCACCCGCGGCGTCGGCGGCCAGACGAGCGCGCAAGTGCTGCTGCGCTTCCGGCAGGATGCGATCGCGCTAAGGCCGCGGATCGTTCATATCCTCGTCGGCGCCAACGACCTGCTGGGCCTCGGCGGGCCGGTGAGCGCCGATCAGTTCGCCGGCAACGTGCTGGACATGGTCGAGCTTGCCCAGTTGCACGGCGCGGCGGTGATCGTCGGCACCGTGCCGCCGATGCGCGATTTTGCCGGCTACAAGCCCGGCGACCCTGCCCCCGACATCGCCCGGCTGAACGCCCGGCTGTCGCGGCTGGCCGCATCGCGCGGGCTGGTGCTGGCCGACTATCACGCAGCGCTGATCGGCCCGGACGCCCGTCGGGGCCAGGCCCTGTTCACCGATGATGGCATCCACCTCAGCCGCGAGGGATATGCGGCCATGAAGCCGGTGCTCGACGCGGCTTTGGCCGAGGCCAGGAGAGTGCAGAAACCCGCGCAAGCCCGCTAACGAGATCAGGCGTGCTGATTAGCTTCCACGAGCTTGAGGAACGTGTTCATCCATCCGCCCAGGAATTGGGCAAGATCCTCACTGACCGTGCCGTCATCCCCCAGCATCTCGTCGTTCCACCTGAGATATACCTCCGGCTGCCCGACCGTCGGCATATCAAGGTAGGCTAGGATATTGCGCAGGTGCTGCTGCGCCAGCGCGGTGCCGATGGCACCGATCGATACGCCGATCATCCCGGCGGGCTTCCCGCTCCAGCAGCTTTCTCCGTAAGGGCGCGAGCCATGGTCGATCGCGTTTTTCAGCACCCCGGGCACCGATCGGTTATATTCCGGGGTGACGAACAGAACCCCGTCGCTGGCCGCGACAAGCGCTTTCATCGCCTTCACCGGAGCGGCCTGGTCGCTGTCGTCGTCCTGGTTGTAATGGGGCAACGCGCCGATGTCCGCAAAGGTGAACTCGTGTTCGGATGCCACCGGCAACCGGGTCAACGCCTCGGCAAGCTGGCGGTTGTACGAGCCTGCGCGAAGGCTGCCGACGAACACGGCGATCTTGAGCGGCATGGGGTGGTAGTCCTTTCGGGGTGCATCAACTCTCGCTGCATGCAACTCCCGGCGCGCCCTGCCGTTCCCTGTCCGCGCGGCAGGCCGTATCAGTGGATCGAGATCACCCCGTTGACCGCGCGCCATTCCTGGGGGCCGATGAGCCGCTTGTGCGCAACCCGGACCGAGTGCAGCGGCCCTTCGATCTCGCGCGTCCAGTGATCGAGGAACTTGCGCAGCACGGGGAATGTCGGCGCTTCATCGTATTGCTGGAAGGCGAATAGCTGGAGCAGGCTGGGATGGTCTGGGAGGAAATAATGCACCTCCACGGTCGTCAGGCCGTAGCCTTCCATCTGCCTGACGAAATCAGGCGAAACGCGAAATTGCGGTGAAGCTCCATCCAGTGAACCAGCCATAGTCCTCCTTCGGCACCGCCCACGTATCGCGGTGCAGCATGGAAAGAATGACACATCAGTGACTACAGTCAAGTTGACGGAAGATATGGATAATTACCGGGCGAACCACATTGGGCCGGCCTGGCGCTGGACTTAGGCGTTTTGCGCCGCCACGGCCGACGCGCACTTCTGCGAGGTTTCCTCTCCGCCGCCGCCAAGCAGCGTGAGGGCGAGGAAACCGGCGACGACCGCCAGCGCGAATGCCGCCGTGACCTTGCCCAGGTGCTTGTCGATCACCGCCTTGATCGGCGCGCCAAACAGGCGGAACAGCACGCCGACGATCATGAAGCTGATCGAGCGTGAGATGATCGAGGCGCCGATGAACACCAGCAGGTTCATGCCGATGAACCCGGCGGTGATGGTGAGCAGCTTGAAGGGGATCGGCGTCGCGCCCTTCACGACGATGATCTCCGCCCCGTATTCGCGCAGGTAGCAGGCCGCCTTGGGGAAACTTTCCGCCAGCCCCAGCGCTTTCAGCATCGCCTCGCCGAAGGCTTCGTAGGCGAAGTGGCCGATCGCGTAGCCGAGCAGGCCGCCCACCACCGAAGCCAGCGTCGCGACCATGGCGAAGCGGATCGCCTTCTTCGGTTCTGCAAGGCACATCAGGCCCAGCAGCGGGTGCGGCGGAACGGGGAAGAAGCTCGCCTCCATGAAAGCGAACGCGGCGAGCCACCACGCGGCATGGCGGTGAGCAGCCTTCTCCATCGTCCAGTCGTACAGGCGGCGCAGCATCGATGTCTCCGGAGAATCCTTCGGCGCGTGCTTACCGGCGGTGCTGCATCGCGGCAAGCGGCAAGCCGTCTTGCGTGTAACCGAATTGGTTATTTTTCTTGACAAGACATCCTTTGATTGGTACAAACCATGAACATTGAGCGGATGCGAGTCGCGTTGGCGGTTGGCTTCCCCACCCCTTCATTGTCGGAGACATGGCATGGCGGACCTCAGTCCAGCCCACAGGCGCAAAATCGTGCCCAAGTGGATCAGGCCGTTCCTGGCGGAGCTGGCCGCGACGTCGAACGTCGCGGCATCGGCCCGCAAGGCGAAGATCGCCGCTGCCCGCGCCTACGAGCGGCGCCGCGTCGATCCGGAATTCTACCGCGCGTGGCAGGAGGCGCTGTGCGAAGGCTATGACCATCTCGAAATGACGCTGCTCCAGCGCCTGCGCGAGGGCGAGGTGAAGCCCGCCACCGGCGCAAAGCGCGGGGCGCGGGTGTTCGACAACGCCACCGCCTTCCGCCTTCTCGCCGCCCACCGCGAAACGGCGGCCCGCCAGCGCGCGGTCCACGAAAACCGCAACGCCGAAGCGATCATCGCCGCGATCGACGCGAAGATCGATGCGATGCGCGAGCGCCGGCTGAGCGCCGCCGCCCTCCCCGCGCCTGAAGCCCCTGCCGCAGAACGGATCATCGATGCCGGCCAGTGAACGCCTTGAATTCCTGATGTTGCTGCCACGCGAGGAACGTCTCTCGGCCCTGTCGGAGCTGGGCGAACATGAGCGCGAGGAACTGCAGACGCACTGGATGCTGTGGGCGCGGCCGCAGCAGCTTGCCCCTGACAACGACTGGCGCCTGTGGCTGGTGATGGCCGGGCGCGGCTTCGGCAAGACCCGCGCTGGCGCCGAATGGGTCCGCGCCGTGGCCGAAAGCGACGCCAATGCCCGCATCGCGCTCGTCGCAGCCAATCTGGCGGAAGCACGCGCGGTGATGGTGGAAGGGGAGAGCGGCTTGCTGGCGATCTGCCCGGTGCGCCGCCGCCCTGCCTTCGAGCCGAGCCTGCGCCGGCTGACATGGCCGAACGGCGCGCAGGCGATGCTCTATTCCGCCGCCGAGCCCGAATCGCTGCGAGGACCGCAGCACAGCCACGCCTGGTGCGACGAGATCGCGAAATGGGACAATGCCTCCGAACGGGCGACCCGCGCCTGGGACAACCTGCTGTTCGGCCTGCGGCTGGGCGAGGCACCCCGCGTGGCTGCCACCACCACACCGCGCGCCGTGCCCCTCCTGCGCCGTCTGCTGGCGGAACCCGAAGACACGCTGGCCGTGACGCGCGGCAGCACCGAAGACAACCGCGACAACCTGCCCGAGCGCTTCGTGCGCCACATTCGCCGCACTTACGGGCAGTCGTTGCTAGGACGGCAGGAACTGGGAGGTGAGCTGCTGGAGGACATCGAGGGCGCGCTGTGGACGCGGGCGATGATCGAACAGTGCCGCGCAGCCGAGACGCCCGAACTCGCCCGGATCGTCGTCGCCGTCGATCCCCCCGCCTCGGCGGCGGGCGACGCCTGCGGCATCATCATCGCCGGGCGCGCGGGGGATGGCAGCGCGCACGTGCTCGCCGATGCCTCGGTGAGAAAGGCCAGTCCCGAACGCTGGGCCAAGGCCGTAGCCCGCGCCAGCGCGGCGTGGCATGCCGACCGCGTGGTCGCCGAAGCCAACCAGGGCGGCGCGATGGTGGCCAGCGTGCTGCAGGCCGCCGGGCTGCCGATGAAGGTCAGGCTGGTCCACGCCAGCCGGGGCAAGGCAGCCCGCGCCGAGCCGGTCGCCGCCCTCTACGAAGCAGGCCGAGTGCGCCACGTGGGCACTTTCCCGGCGCTGGAAGACGAGATGTGCGGACTGATCGCAGGCGGTGCCTATCAAGGCCCTGGCCGCTCCCCCGACCGCGCCGATGCGCTCGTATGGGCGCTCACCGAATTGATGCTGGGCGAAACCGCCCGCCCCCGGATCAGGACCACCTGACCGTGCCGCCATTGGAAAGGAAACCCATGTCCTTCATCGATACGCTCGTCGCCGCCTTCAAGGGCGACAGTGCCCGCGTGCCGCTGGCACGGGGGCCGGCTTCGCCATGGTTCTTCGCCGATGGCGGCGGCGGGCGTGCCCCGTTCGAGTATAATGCCGCCGTGCGCCGCGCCTATCTGGAGAACCCGGTGGCGCAGCGCGCGGTGCGGCTGGTGGCCGAGGGGATCGGCGGGGCGCCACTGAAGCCAGCGGACGAGCGGCTCACCGCGCTTGTGACGGAGACGAGCGCCGGCCAGTCGCTGCTGGAGACGCTGGCATCGCACCTGCTGCTCCACGGCAATGCCTATGTGCAGGTGCTGAAGGACGCGCGCGGATTTCCGGTCGAGCTGTTCGCGCTGCGGCCAGAGCGCGTCTCGGTGCTCGCGGGCGCCGACGGCTGGCCCGATGCCTATGCCTATGACGTTGCCGGGCAGCGCATCGCCATTCCGCTGCTGGGCGAGGATGCGGGGCCGAACCTGATCCACATCCGCCATTTCCATCCGGCGGACGACCACTATGGCGCCGGCGGCCTCGCCGCCGCGGACCGCGCCATCGCCACGCACAACGCCGCCGCCGAGTGGAACCGCCAGCTTCTGGAAAACGCCGCGCGGCCATCCGGCGCGCTGGTCTACGAAACCGGCGACGGCTCCGCCATGACCGCCGACCAGTTCGAGCGGCTGAAGGCGGAACTGACCAGCGCCTATGCCGGATCGGGCAACGCGGGCCGGCCGATGCTGCTGGAAGGCGGGCTCAAGTGGCAGTCGATGGCGCTGACCCCGGCGGACATGGACTTCGCGACGCTGAAGGCCGCCGCCGCGCGCGACATCGCGCTCGCCTTCGGGGTGCCGCCGATGCTGCTCGGCCTGCCGGGCGATTCGACCTACGCCAACTACCGCGAGGCCAACCGCGCGCTGTGGCGCCTCTCCCTGCTGCCGCTGGCGTCCAAGATCTTCGCCGCGCTGTGCGAAGGACTTTCCGCCTGGTTCCCCGACGCAGCCCTGGCGGTCGATCTCGACCGGGTGCCCGCGCTCGCCGAGGACCGCGAGCGGCTGTGGGCGCAAGTGACCGCCGCCGATTTCCTGAGCGCCGACGAAAAGCGCTGCCTGCTTGGCCTGCCGGCAAGCAACGAAAGGAACATATCATGAACAATGACGACATGCTGGCCGGGCTGCTTTCGCAGGCAGCCGGCGAAGGGGCCGCGCTCGTCACCCTGCGCGCCATCGTGGAGGAAGCGAGCGAATGCGGCGTGGCACGGATGCTGGAGCGCATCGGCCTGGCCGACGACAGCGCCCATCAGGACGTGAGCGAGCTGCGCCAGCTGCTGCAGGCCTGGCGCGACGCCAAGGCGGGCGCACAGACGGCGGCGATCGGCTGGATCGTGCGCGGCCTGCTGGCGCTGCTGCTGTTCGGCATCGCCGTGCGCCTCGGCGCGACGGGTCTGCTGCGATGAGCGTGCTGCGCTTTGCCGGCTACGCCGCGCTGTTCGGCAGGCGCGATGCGGCACGCGACACGATCCGCCCCGGCGCCTTCGCCCGCACCCTGGCCGAACGCCGCGATCCTCTGCCGCTGTTCTGGCAGCACCGGCCCGAGCAGCGCATCGGCTGGGTGGAGGCAGCGTCCGAGGACGAGCGCGGCCTGCGCGTGATCGCCGCCATCGACAACCCCGACGGCGCGGCGGGCGGCGCATTGCGGCGCGGCGCCGTCACCGGCCTCTCCTTCGGCTTCGTCGCCCGGGAAAGTCGCCGTGCGCGAGAGGGCCGCGAACTGCTCGCGGTCGACCTGCTCGAAGTCAGCCTCGTCACGCACCCCATGCAGCACGGCGCCCGCGTCCACCTGCTCTCCTGAACCCGATCCCCGTTCCCCACTCCATTCCCCCGCGAAAGGTACTGCCCATGGATACCCCCGTTCCCGCCGAGCTTGATGCTTCGTTCGATCTCGTCACCCGTCAGGAGGCCACCGAACAGGCAGTCGAAGTGCTGCGCGGCGATGTCGACGATGTGAAGCTGCGGCTCGACCGCGTCAGCCGCGCCGCTGGCCGACCGGTGATCGAAGGCGGCGCCCCCGCCGGCATCGAGGTCAAAGGCTTTGTCGATGGCTATCTGCGCCGGGGCCGCGAGACCGAGATCAAATCGCTGAGCGGCGCGGTGCCCGCCGATGGCGGCTATGCCGTCCCGCGCGAGATCGACGCGCTGATCGCCGCGCGCCTTGCCGAAATCTCCCCGATCCGCACCATCGCGCAGGTCGTGCAGACAGGGTCCGCCGGCTATCGCAAGCTGGTGACCACCGGCGGAACCGCCTCGGGCTGGGTCAGCGAGACCGCCGCTCGCCCCGAAACCGACACGCCGACCATCGCCGAAATCGCCCCGCCGACCGGCGAACTCTACGCTAACCCGGCAGCGAGCCAGGCTATGCTCGACGATGCCATGTTCGACGTGCAGTCGTGGCTGGCGGGCGAGATCGCGATGGAATTCGCGCGGGCCGAGGGCGCCGCGTTCGTGGGTGGCAGCGGCATCAACCAGCCCAAGGGCTTCCTTGCCGGCGCCACCAGCGCGGCGGACGATGCCTCCCGCGCATTCGGCACGCTGCAGCACATCGTCTCCGGCAGCGCGGGCGATCTGGGCGGTGTGATCGAGCTGGTGCTGATCGACATCGTCCATGCACTGAAGGCCGGGCACCGCCAAGGCGCCAGCTGGGTGATGAATTCCGCCACGCTGGCGCAAGTGCGCAAGCTCAAGGCCGCGGACGGGTCGTTCCTGTGGCAGCCGGGACTGATGGCGGGCCTGCCCGATCGCCTGCTCGGCTATCCGGTGGTCGAGGCCGAGGACATGCCCGACATCGCCGCCGACGCCACCCCGATCGCCTTCGGCAACTTCCGTGCCGGCTACCTGATCGCCGAGCGCAGCGCGACGACGATCCTGCGCGATCCCTTCACCAACAAGCCGTTCGTCCACTTCTACGCGACGAAGCGGATCGGCGGGCAAGTGCTCGATTCCGACGCCATCAAGCTGCTCAAGATCGCAGCCTGACGCCGGAATCGCGCCCGCGCCGCTGCCCCTCCTTCGGCGGCGCGGGCGCACCATCCGCCCTATCTGAGATCGGAGACGTTCATGCACCGGGTCATCCTTTCCCCGCCCGTTCCGCCCTCCGCCGCTTTGGCGGAACTCAAGCAGTGGCTCGGCATCACCGTCGCCGCCGACGATGCGGTGCTGACGGCGCTCCTCGCCGCCTCGCTCACCGTCTGCGAAGGCTTCACCGGCCTGATGCCGATCGAGGCGGAGTGCGAGGAAGTGCTGCCGGCGATCCCCGGCTGGCAGGGGCTGACGACGCGCCCGGTCCTTGCCATCACCGCCGTCGAGGCCGTGGCCGCCGACAGCACCCGCACGCTTCTCGCCGCTGACGACTACGACATCGATCTCGGCGCTGACGGTTCGGGCCGCGTCGGGCTGGCCGCTGGGCTCGGCGTCAATCGCGTCGCCGTGCGCTTCACCGCCGGTCTCGCGCCGGACTGGGACGCTCTGCCCGATCCCCTGCGCCACGGTGTGCTGCGCCTTGCCGCGCACCAGCACCGCGCGCGTGACGGGGACGGCGCCGCGCCGCTGCCGCCAGCGTCGGTCGCCGCGCTGTGGCGTCCGTGGCGCAGGCTGCGCGTGGCATGAGCGGCGCAGTGTTCAACGTCCGCACGTCGTTCGATGGACTTGCCGAGCGACTGACCCGCCGCGCCCACTTGCTCGCTGCGGCGCGGGCAGAGGCGCGCCGTGATCCTTTGCGCCGCTGGCGCCGCGCCGCCTTGCTCTGGCCGTTCTTCGCGAAAGGATAAGTCATGGAAATCGCCTTGCGCGCCGTCCTGATCGACTGGTTGGCCAGTGACCCTGCGCTGACATCGCAGCTCAATGCCGTGACCGAGGAAGCGCCCGCGCGCACCAACCTGCCCTGGCTTGCCATCTCGGCCAGCGCCAGCACCGACTGGAGTTGCAAGACCGCGCCGGGCCGCGAGGTGCGCGTCGCGCTGGAGCTCCATTGCCGGGGCGATGCGCCCCATGCGGCAGCCGATCTGGTGGCCGCGATCGAGACGCGGATCGAAAGCCTGCCGGCGGCGCAGCCGGGCTTCCGCGTCGTATCCACCCGATTCCTGCGCGCCCGCGCCGAACAGCGCGCGGAAAGCCGCCGCGCCATCCTGATCGAATACCGCTTCCGCCTGCTGGCGCTCTGACGCCGCCCGTCTCCCGCCCCCTCGTCAAACACGGAGCCCATCATGACCGCACAGAAAGGCAGCGCCTTCCTTCTCAAGATTTCCGACGGCGGATCGCCCGCCGCCTACCGCACAGTCGCCGGACTGCGCACCACGCAGATGTCGGTGACGGGCGAAACCGTCGTCGTCACCAGCAAGGACAGCGGCGGCTGGCGCGAACTGCTTTCGGGCGCGGGCGTGCGCTCGGTCTCGGTCAGCGCGGCTGGCATCTTCCTGGCCAGCGAAGCCGAGGCGCAAGTGCGTGCCAATGCCATGGCCGGCGTTCTCGACGACTACGAACTGAGCTTCGAGGACGGCGAGAAACTGCGCGGACGCTTCCTCGTCCAGCGGCTCGACTATGCCGGCGATTTCAACGGCGAGCGCAACTATACGGTCCAGCTCGAAAGCTCGGGCGAGGTGGCGGCGGCATGACCCGCGTCAATCCCCTGCGCGGCGAGGCGGAAATCCACATCGGCGGCATCCCGCACCGCCTGCGCCCGACTTTCACCGCTCTTGTGGCCGCCGAGGCCGAACTCGGCCCGCTCTACGGCCTGATCGAGCGGGCTGGCGCGGGCGAACTGCGCCTGTCCGAACTGGCGGCGCTGTTCTGGCACTGCCTTGCCCCCGAACTCGGCATCGCGCGCGAGACGGTGGGCGAGGCGATCATGGCCGAGGGCCTGGCCGCCTGCGCCGCGCCGCTACGCATGGTTCTGGCGCAGATCCTGAAAGGCGCGGGGTGAGCGCCGAACGGTTCGGCACCGCCGCGCTCGTGCTGTGCAGCGTGGCTGCGCGCGCGCTCGGCTGGCGGCCGCATGAATTCTGGAACGCGACCCCTGCCGAACTCGCGGCGGCGCTGGGGCTGGCCTCCCGCCGCGACGGGCAGGGCATCGACCGCGAAACCCTGAAGAGGCTGATGGAGCACGATGATGGACGATGACATCGAAAGCCTGCTTATAGAGGTGCGCGCCGGAACCGACGGCTTCGCCCGCGACATTGCCCGGATGCGCAGCGCGGTCGACGGCGATCTCGTCTCCGGTTTCACCCGCGCCGGCGAAACGCTGGAACGCAGCCTTGCCGGCGCGGTGCGCAGCGGCAGCCTGGGCTTTGGCGATCTGAAGCGCGCCGCCGTGTCCGCGCTCGACGACATTGCCGCGCAGGCCGCGCGGACGCTGCTTTCCGCATCGGGCCTCACCGGCGGCGCAGGCCTGCTGGACTTTTCCGGCCTGCTTTCCGGCGTGCTCGGCCTGCCGGGCCGCGCGACCGGCGGGAACGTGTCGCCGGGCCGGGCCTACATGGTCGGTGAGCGTGGTCCTGAGATGTTCGTGCCGACCGCGGCCGGCCGGATCGAGACGGGCACCGCACCCGCGCGCGACGTGCGCGTGGCGATCAGCCTCAATGCGCGCCGCACCGACAGCGCGCCGCGCGCCCTGCAGCGCTCTTCCCGCCAGGTCGCGAGCGCGGTGCGCCGCGCTCTGACCCAGTACTGAGAGGGACGATCATGGCATTCTGGCTGGCCAGCAAGCGCCAAGGACAGACGAGCGACTGGATCATGCGTTTCGACCCGCGATTCTGGACGGTGAACTTCCCTCGCCCCATGGTCGCCGCCGTCGTCTCCACCGGGCCCGATGCACTGCGTGTCGACGCCTCGTTCCTGCGAGCGGGCGATCTGGGCGGGCTGATCTGGGATAGCGAGGACAGGCTCGATCATCCGCTGCTCGCCTACACCACTGAGCGCGATTACAGCCACACCTCACTGCGCTTCCGCTGGCGTTCCGGCGGGATCGTTCCGCTCGACCAGATCAACGGCCCGACGCTCACCATCGAGGGGCGCGACCAGACCGGGGCACCGCGCACCTGGTATGTGCGACTGTGGAACTATGCCGAAGGGACCGGCGACGACGCGGTGGTTACGCTGCGCTTTTCCGATCTCGAAGGCGGCTACATCCTTCCCGAAGAGGCCGACCCGGTCTGGCCCGGCGACATCGACCGCATGTTCATCTCCTTCGCCCCTCCCGGCTATGACGGCAGCGACGATCCGCTTTCCGCAGAGGCGGAAGGCTGGATCGAGATGCGCGAAATCGCCGTCGACGGCGCGCGGGCCATGCTGGAGATCGGCGACGTGATCGTGCCCCCGCAAGGCCTTTCGCTCGCCACCGGCTTCGACGATCAGGGCGTGCAGACCCCGGCGCGGTTGCTGCGCAGCGCCCGCCAGCTCGGCTATCGCGGTTCGCTGATCGTCTACGTCGGGATGAGCCATTACTTCCGGCTCACCCATGATGGCGGCGCCTATCTGGCGAACATTGCCGGCGACCCACTGAACGCCCCGGCCCGCGGCTGGCACCGCGCCTTCTTTGCCGAGTGCATCGCGCATGGCTTCAGCCCGGTCGCCTCGTTGTCGTATGAGCTGCTGGACCAGCATTGCCCGGAAAGCTGGAAGCAACGCGATCATCTGGGCGGCCCCGCGCTCACCGGCTGGGAGCCGCCCTCCACCCTGCTGTCACCCGCCAATGCCGAGGCGATGGACTGGCTGCAGTCGGTCGGCGCGGCGGTCGCCGGCGTGATGATGGAGGCCGGCGCGCCGGTGCGCTTCCAGGTGGGCGAGCCGTGGTGGTGGACCTTCGCGGACGGGCGCATCTGCCTCTACGACGATGCCGCCCGCGCCGCGCTGGGCAGTCCGCCGCCGGTGATCGCGGACATGCGCTTGCCGCTCGATTCCGCGCAGACCGCGCTGCTCGACGCGGCAGGCGCGCTGCTGGCGGCTTCGACGGCCGATCTCGTCGAGGCGGTGCGCGCCGCCGCCGCGCCGGGCCCGGTGGAGGCACTGGCGCTGGTCTTCACGCCGACGCTGCTCGATCCGGCGATGCCAGAACTGAAGCGCGCCAACCTGCCGGTCGGCTGGGCCTTTCCCGCATTCGATCGCCTGCAGGTGGAAGACTACGACTGGCTGACCGCAGGCGCCGATGGCCTGCGCCGCGCCGCCTATGCCGAGGTGAACGCCCGGCTCGGCTACCCGCCGGCCGGGCAGGACTATCTTGCAGGCTTCGTCCTTGCTGCCGAAGGCCGCGACCAGTGGCGGCGGATCGATGCCGGCATCGACGAGGCGCTTTCCCGCAATCATCACGAGGTCTTCGTCTGGGCGCTGCCGCAGGTGGCGCGTGACGGATACCTGCGCCTCTCCACTCCAGACAGCACCGGAGACCAGACCATGCAGGCTTTCGACGACGTTCCCTACCCGCTCGCGCTGGGCCGCGACGCAGCCGTGATCGCCGAGTTTTCGACGAGCGTCGCGGTGACGGCATCGGGGTTTGAGCGGCGGCGGAGCCAGTGGTCGAACGCGCGCCTGCGCTTCGATGTCGGGCCGGGTGTGCGTTCGGAAGCGGAACTGGGCGAACTGATCGCTTTCTACCGCGCCCGGCGCGGCCCCGCACGCGGCTTTCGCCTGCGCGATCCCAGTGATTTCAGTTCCCGCGCCATGACCGGCACGCCGACCGCCGTCGACCAGAGGCTGGGCACCGGGGATGGGCTGGCGACAGACTTCGCGCTCGTCAAACGCTACGGCCAGGGCGAGGACGCCCAGGTCCGCCGGATCACCCGCCCCGTTGCCGCGAGCGTTACCGTCTCGATCGATGGGGAAGCGCAAACGGAAGGCTGGACCCTGCTGCCGGGCGGCACGGTCTCCTTCGCCGCCGCCCCGCTGCCGGGCAGCGCGGTGCGCGCGGGCTTTCTCTTTGATGTGCCGGTGCGCTTTGCGGAGGATCAGCTGGAAGTATCCGGTGCCGCGTTCGCTGCCGGAGAGGCGCCGAGCGTGCCCCTCGTCGAGATTCGCGAGGCGGCATGAGCAGGGTCTGGTTCTCCGAAGCGCTGGAAACGGCGGCGCTGTTCTGCCGCATCCTGCGCCGCGACGGGGTGACGCTCGGCTTCACCGCGCACGACCGCGACCTGTGGCTGGACGGCGTCCTTCACCGCGCCTCGCCGGGGGTGACCGCATCCTCGATCCGGAAGTCCGCAGACTTCGAGCCTGACAGCGCCGAGATCTTGGGTGCCATCACGCACGATGCCCTCAACTCCGCAGATCTCGCCGCCGGGCGATTCGACGGCGCGGCGGTGCGCATCGGCCTAGCCGATTGGGAAAGCCGCGAGCACACGGTGCTTTACGCCGGCGTCATGGGAGAGGTGAGCGAGGAACGCGGCAACTTCTCGTGCGACCTGACATCGCGCAAGGCCGAACTGCTGCGCGATCCGGTGCCCCGTACCAGCCCCGCCTGCCGCGCGGCCTTCTGCGGCCCCGGTTGCAATCTCAATCCGCTGCACTTCACCCGCGAGGCGCTGCTGCTCGCCGCCGACGGCGATGCCAATACCGTGACCTTCGCCGCGCTGCCTGATCCAGCGGGCTACACCGGCGGATCGCTGCGCTGGCTGGATGGGCCGGCAGCAGGACTCTCCGCGCTCATTGCCGGCGTGGCGGATGGCGCCGCCCTGCTGCTGGACCGCCCGCTGCCGCCAAAACTTACGGCAGGAACCCGTGTACTGCTTCGTGAGGGCTGCGATCACACGCTGGACACCTGCGCTGCCCGCTTCGGCAACGCAGTGAACTTTCGCGGCGAGCCGTTCCTGCCGGGCAACGACCTGCTCACGCGCTATCCGGTGCCCAGCCAGTGACCGGCGCCGATCTCGCCAGCGCCGCGCGAATGCTGGTCGGCGCGCCATTCCGGCTGCATGGACGCGATCCGTCGACCGGGCTGGACTGCCTTGGCGTGCTCGCCGCCGCCTGCGCGGCATGCGGCTGCCGCGCGCGTTTCCCCGTTTGCTATACCCTGCGCGCGGTGAACCCGCTGCCGCACGCGGCGCTGGTCCGTGAACTGGAGCTGCGCGAAACGTCCGGCGCCGTCGAGGCGGGCGACGTGCTGCTGCTTCGTCCGGGTCCGTGCCAGCACCATCTCGCCATCGCCACCGGAGCCGGGCTTTTCGTCCATGCCCACGCCGGCCTGCGCCGCGTCGTTGAAGCGCCGCTTCCCGCCGCATGGCCGGCCCTGGCCCGATGGCGCCCCGTTCCCGCGAAGGATTTCACATGGCAACGATAGTCTTCAACGCGGTCGGCGCGGCAATCGGCGGTCCGATCGGCGGCGCGGTCGGCGCCCTCCTGGGGCGGCAGGTTGACGGTGCCCTGTTCGGCCCGGCCCGCCGCGAAGGCCCGCGCCTCGCCGAACTGTCGGTCACCACCTCGACCTATGGCCAGCCGCTGCCGCGCCACTTCGGGAAAGTGCGCACGGCAGGTTCGATCATCTGGGGAGCCGATCTCAGCGAACACAGCGAAACGCAAGGGACCGGCAAGGGCGGCCCGGCGGTGACCACCTATAGCTACACCGCCAGTTTCGCCGTCGCCCTCGCCAGCCGCCCGATCCTCCGCATCGGGCGCACCTGGGCCGATGGCAAGCTGCTGCGCGGGGCGGCGGGCGATCTCAAGGCCGGCGGCACGCTGCGTATATATAGAGGCGAGGGTGACGAACTGGCCGACCCGCTTCTGATCGCGGCGGAAGGCGCGGGCCGCTGCCCGGCCTATCGCGGACTTGCCTATGTGGTGTTCGAGGATCTTGACCTTTCCGATTTCTATAACCGCATCCCGGCCCTGACCTTCGAGGTGATCGCCGACGAGAGCTTCGATCTCTCCGACATCATCGGCACCGTGATCACCGATGTCGATGCCGCCGTTCCCCTTCCCGGCATCGAAGGCTTTACCTGCGAGGGCCCGCTTTCACAGAGCCTGGGCACGCTGGGCCAGGTTTTCCCGCTCGCGTTTTCGGCTTCGGGCGAGCGCCTGATCGTCGCGGATGGCGAAGCAGCCAGCGAGGTATTCGCGCTGGATGAGCCGACCGTAGCCGCGGACGACGATGGCACCGCCAATTCCGCCGGCTATGCCCGCCGCCGCACCGCTCCGGACGCGGCGGCGCCTTCGATCGTGCGCTACTACGATACCAACCGCGATTACCTGCCCGGCCTTCAACGCGCATCCGGGCGAAAGACAAACAGCGAGGCCGGTGCGATCGAGCTGCCCGCCTCGCTCAGCGCCGAAGCGGCGCGCGCCCTTATCGAGAAAACGGCCCGGCGCATCGACTGGTCGCGCGAACAGATCGCATGGCGCACGGCTGAACTCGATCCGCGCATCAGTCCGGGCTCCATGGTCACGCTGCCGTCGATCGACGGACGCTGGCGCGTCACGGATTGGGACTGGCAGGAGAGCGGGATAGAACTGAGCCTCGAACGTGCCGCACCGCGGGGTGGCGATCCATCGTCAGGGCCGTCCGCCGATCCGGGGCGGCTTGCTGCGCCGCGCGACGCGCTGGCGGAGCCCACCGTGCTTGTCGCCTACGAACTTCCGCTGGTGTCGAACAGTGCCGATACCGGCCTGCACCATCCCTTCGCGGCAGTATCCTCCGCCAGCCCGGACTGGCCAGGCTGCGCGCTCTACGCCGACAAGGGGGACGGCGCGCTCCATCCGCTCGGCCCAAGCGGACGCGTGCGCAGCGTGATCGGCACGGCGGCGAGCGTCCTGCCTCCCGCCAACCCGCTACTCTTCGATCGCGCGTCCAGCATCGTGGTGACGCTGGTCGATCCGGCCATGCAACTGGCGCCCGCCGATCTGGCCGCGCTTACATCGGGCGCCAACATGGCGCTGATAGGCGAGGAGATCGTGCAGTTCATGCGCGCCGCACCGCTTGGCGAGGGAAGCTGGCGGATAGAGGGCCTGCTGCGCGGACTAGGCGGGACGGAAGCCGCGTGCGCTACGCATGGAGCAGGCGAGCCATTCGTGCTGCTCAATGGCCGATCCACAGCGCTGGATCCAGCCCTCCTCGGCGCGCTGCCTGGCCGGCGGGTCGTCGCACTCGGGCGAGGAGACGTGGCGCCGGTCACCGCGCCGGTGCTGCTGCAAGGCGTTACCCTGCGCCCGCTTGCCCCCGTGCACGCCCGCTTCACGGCCCTGCCCGGCGGCGGCGTGCGCCTTTCGTGGACCCGCCGGGCACGTGGTGCCTGGGAATGGCGCGATGGAATGGACGTCCCCCTCGTCGAGCAGGAAGAACGCTATCTCGTGACGCTCGGCGATCCGGACAGCCCCGCCGCCCGGTGGTCCGTGACGTCGCCGTGGATCGAACTTTCCGCCGATGACCTTCCCGGCGCCTCCGGTCTCGTCATCCACGTCCAGCAGCAGGGCACGCACGCCCTGTCGTCCGCCTTGCCTTTGTTCACCGTTTCCTGACAGTCCCCCGGAGCATCACATGACCGATATCATCGTCTTTACCGATATGACGCCGCGCTTTTCGATGCCCCTTCTTCACGAGGCGCAGGCCCACAAAGAGCTTTTCGTGAACGAGGCTTTGTCCGTTGCCGACGCGATCGTGCACTGCTGCGTGGACGGCGAACGCGATGCCCCTCCGCCGGCGCCGGAGGAAGGCGACACCTGGCTCGTGGGCGCCGCAGCCACCGGGGAATGGAGCGGCCGCGAAGGCCATCTGGCGTACTGGCATGCCGGTGCCTGGGCCTTTGTCATGCCCCGCGACGGCATGCGAATCTTCGACCGTTCCAGCGGCCAGGAGAATCTATTTTTTGGTTTTTGGAGAAAAGCTTCCGCTGTGATGGAACCGATTGGCGGTACGATTGTTGATGTGGAGGCTCGGACTGCGATCAACGAGATGATCGCGGCCCTTCGGGCTTTGGGTATCTTCCCGTTGGTGTGACGGGATGTGACAACAGGGGGCACTTGGTGACGTCGATTTCAGTCCTTGATATCGAAATAAGCCTTCAGGCATTCATGGGTGCGACATTTTTGCAACAATCGCGCTCATTGTCCGCTTGCGCACACAAAGTGAAGGGGTTAGACACCCCGTGCACTCGGTGGCTCCAAATCTCTCAGTAGGGGAAACGTATGAGGAAACTCGTCATAGGACTGGCGCTGGCTTCTACAGCCATTGCTACGCCCGCATTCGCGCGTGACGACGCTTGGTATCTTGAACTCGACTTCGGTGGTATGATCGTCGAGGATTCCAGCATCGACATCAACGGCGTTAATAACGCCGCCAGCCTGGACATGAAGACCGGTTGGGACGGCGGCGCAGCTATTGGTTACGACTTTGGTCCGTTCCGTCTGGAAACCGAAGCCAGCTATCGCAGCGCGCGCAACGACAACCTGTCTTTGGGCGGCGTGACATATGACCACGATGCTGACACGCTGGGCGGCCGCACGCGCAACCTCAGCTTCATGGTCAACGGCTTGCTTGACTTCGGACCTGATGATGGCCTCCAAGGCTTCGTGGGCGGCGGTGTCGGCGTTGCTCGTGTAACGAGCTATGTCGCTACTTCGGCCTTCGGTGTCGACGATTCGGACACGGGCTTCGCATGGCAGGCTCTCGCCGGTATCCGCGCTCCGATCACTGACAATATCGACGTCGGTCTGAAGTATCGCTTCATGAACGTGCCGAACGTGGACCTGGTGTCGAATGCTGGCGACGACCTCAGCACGCGCTGGCGCTCGCACTCGCTGCTGGCGACCCTGGGCTACAACTTCGGCGGTGCCGAAGCTGCTCCGCCGCCACCGCCTCCCC
>Ga0065704_10070259_pt1 | contig 45986 bp, 32 predicted proteins | sample SwiRhicommuniRL2_FD_59091 | JGI IMG/M metagenome (GOLD analysis project Ga0065704, IMG submission 59091) | Switchgrass rhizosphere bacterial communities from Rose Lake, Michigan, USA - RL2 v2 (version 2) | ecosystem: Host-associated > Plants > Roots > Rhizosphere > Soil | place: East Lansing, MI | reverse complement strand
GAACTTGAATCACCACATATCTGCTGTGGGAGCAAAGCTTGCTCCCACAGTTGGATCTTTGTGAAGACAGAACTTGAATCACCACATATCTGCTGTGGGAGCAAAGCTTGCTCCCACAGTTGGATCTTTGTGAAGACAGAACTTGAATCACCACATATCTGCTGTGGGAGCAAAGCTTGCTCGCGATGGGCTGCACAGCAGCCCTCATGAGTTAACGCCAATTCAATCGCGCTTCGGCTCGCGGATCTTGTACCAGGCCACATACAGCGCCGGCAGGAACAGCAGCGTCAGTAGCGTCGCGATGATGATCCCGCCGATCATCGCGTAGGCCATCGGCCCCCAGAACACTTCCCGGGCGATCGGGATCATCCCCAGGCTCGCCGCAGCCGCCGTGAGCAGGATCGGTCGGCGTCGGTGCTCGGTGGCTTCCACCACGGCATCCCAGGGCTCGTAGCCGTCACGTTCGTATTCATCGATCTGGGTCACCAGGATCACCGAGTTACGGATGATGATGCCAATCAACGCGAGGATCCCGAGGATCGCCACGAAGCCCATGGGCGTGCCCGTCGGCACCAGCGCCAGCACCACGCCGATCAACCCGAGAGGCGCGACGCTCGCCACCAGGAACAGTTTCTGCACGCTGTGTAGCTGGATCATCAGGAAGGTCGCCATCAAGAACAGCATCAACGGCACGACACTGGCGATCGGCCCTTGGGCCTTGCTGCTCTCTTCCACCGTACCGCCCGTGGCGACCTTGTAGCCCACTGGCAGACCGGCAGCGAACTTGTCGATGGCCGGTTGCAATTGCTTGACCAGGTCGGTGGGCTGGATCTCGTCGCGCACGGCGGCCTTGATGGTGATGGTCGGCTTGCGGTCACGACGCCATACCAAGGGTTGTTCCAGTTCATAGCGCACCGTGGCGAACGCCAGCAACGGAATCGAGGTGCCGCCCGGGGTGACGATTTGCAGGTTCTGCAGGGTTTCCGGCGAACCACGCTCGGCATCTTCGGCACGGCCGACCACGTCGATCAGGTAAATATCGTCGTTGACCTGGGTCACGGGCGAGCCGCTGACGATGCTGTTCATCAGCCTGGCCACATCATCGGAAGACAAGCCCAACTGCCGCGCCTTGTCCTGGGCGATGTCGATGCGCAGCACCTTGCCCGGTTCGTTCCAGTCGTAAATTATTTCGCCAATGTGCGAGTTCTTGTCCAGCTCGGTGGCCAGTTCGATAGCATGCTTGCGCACCTGGTCGATGTCCTTGCCACTGACCCGGTACTGGATCGGCCGGCCCACCGGCGGCCCCATTTCCAGGGCCTGCACGTAGCTGCCAATCCCGACGAAATCCTCGCGCAGACGCTTTTGCAGGCGCTCGGTGAGGGCCGTGCGCGACTCCAGGCCCTTGCTGACAATCACCAGTTGCGCGTAGTACGGGTTCTGCAGTTGCTGGTCCAGCGGCAGGTAAAAGCGAATCGCGCCTTCGCCGATGTAGGTGCTCCAGCGCTCGATATCCGGGTCGCCCTTGAGGGTCGCTTCCAGGCGATCGACGGCCCGGCGGGTCTCGTCCATTGAGGCGTTCTGCGGCAGGTTGAGGTCCACCAGGATTTCCGGCCGGTCCGAGGACGGGAAGAACTGGTTCTGCACGAAGCGCATGCAAAACACCGACAGCACGAACAGCAGCACGGTAATGCCGATGGCCCACCAGCGATTGCGCATCGCCCACAGCAGGCCGCCGTTGAACGCCCGGCCGATCCGCCCCGGCTCGGCGCTGTGGGGTTTCACATTGGTGCTGAGGATGTGCACGCCGATCACCGGGGCAAACAACACCGCGACGATCCACGACACCAGCATCGCCACGGCGATGACCGCGAACAGGGTAAATGTGTACTCACCAGCGGAACTGGCGTTCAGGCCGATGGGCACGAAGCCGGCCACGGTCACCAGGGTCCCGGTGAGCATCGGGAACGCTGTCGAGGTATAGGCGAACGTCGCGGCCTGGTCCTTGCTGTCGCCTTTTTCCAGGCGTGTGACCATCATTTCCACGGTGATCATCGCGTCGTCCACCAGCAGGCCGAGGGCGATAATCAACGCACCGAGGGAAATCCGCTGCATGGTGATGCCGCTGTATTCCATGAACAGGAAGACCATCGCCAGCACCAGCGGAATCGAGCAGGCCACCACCAGTCCGGCCCGGACGCCGAGGCTGACGAAGCTGACGACCAGGACGATGATCACCGCCTCGAACAAGGCACTGGTGAAGCCGCCGACCGCCTCTTCCACCACTTCGGCCTGGTCCGACACGGTATGCACGCCAACGCCTACCGGCAGGTCAGCGGTCAGCTCGCTCATGCGCGCATGCAACGCCTTGCCGAAATCCTGGATGTTGCCGCCCTTCTTCATTGCGATGGCGAGGCCGATGGCCGGCGTGCCGTTGAAACGGAACATCGGCGTGGCAGGGTCAACGTAACCGCGGCTGATATCGGCGATGTCGGCCAGTCGATAGAAGCGGTCATTGAGCCGCAGGTTGACGTTGGCCAGGTCTTTTTCGGATTGGAACTGCCCGGACGTGCGCACGGAAATCCGCTCGGGTCCGGCATCGATGACCCCGGCCGGGGTCACGGCGTTCTGGGTTTGCAGGCTTTGCACGACTTGTCGTTGGTCGATCCCCAGGGCGGCAAGTTTGCGCGTGGAGAAGTTCAGGTAGAGCACTTCGTCCTGCTCGCCCACCATCTCGACCTTGCCCAGGCCCGGGACGTCATGGATCTCGGCGCGCACCTGTTCTACGTAGTCGCGCAACTGGCGCATCGACAGGCCATCGCCAGTGAAGGCGTACACCGAACCGTAGACATCGCCGAACTCGTCGTTGAACCCGGGCCCTTGCAGGCCGTCAGGAAAATCGCCGCGAATGTCGTTGATCTTCTTGCGCACCTGGTACCAGATCTCGGGGATATCCTTGGCCCCGGTGGTGTCGAGCAGGTACACGAACACCGTCGACTCCCCCGGTCGGGTGTAGCTTTTGACGTAGTCGAGGGAATCGAGCTCTTCGAGTTTCTTCTCGATGCGATCGGTGACCTGCCTGAGGGTTTCTTCCTGGGTCGCGCCAGGCCAACGGGTCTGGATGACCATGGTCTTGATGGTGAACGATGGGTCTTCTTCGCGCCCCAGGTTCATGTACGAAAACACGCCCATCAACAATGCCACGAACATCAGGTACCAGACGAACGACTGATGTCGCAGGGCCCATTCGGACAGATTGAAAGGCCCTTTCATCGTGCTTCCTCGTCGAGTTTCACTTTCTGCCCCGGCTGGAGACTGTTCACCCCGGCGCTGACCACGCGATCGCCGGCCTTGATGCCGTTGGCCACCAGCACCGAGCTGGCCGAACGTTCGAGAATCCGCACGTCACGGGGCGAGACGGTCTGGCTGTGCGGGTCGACCAGCCAGATCCGCGCCTTGCCGTCGATCTCTTGCAACGCGCTGAGTGGCAGCTCGATGCGCGGTTCGATGGTCGAGCTCAGGGTCACGCTGATGGCCGTGCCCAGGCGAAAACCTGGCGGCGTATCGGCCAATGTCAGGCGCGCGCGGCGGGTGCGGGTGGCGCTCTGGGCCTGGGGTTCGATCTCGCGCACGGTGGCGGTGGTGTGGATGCTCGGGTCCAATTGCGCGGCGACCTCGAACACCACGTCCGCGGGCAGGCGCTCGGCCAGACCGGCCGGCAGGTCGATCACCGCCTCCTTGATGTCCGGGCGGGCCAGGGTCACCACTTGCTGGCCGGCGGTGACCACCTGCCCGGCTTCGGCATTCCAGGCCGTGACGACGGCGTCGTGGTCGGTGTGCAGTTCGCTGTAGTTGAGCTGGTCGCGGGCCTGCTCCACCGAAGCCCGGGCCTGTTCAAGGGAAGCGCCTGTGGTTTTCAAATCGGTCTGGGCGATATCCAACTGCGCCTGGGCACCGACGCCACGGTCGAACAATTGCTGCTGGCGGCGGGCATTGGCCTGGGCATTGATGTACTGCGCCTCGATCCGCGCCAGATCGCCCTGGGCGGCGCGCAACTGGTTCTGCTGGTCGGTAGGGTCGAGCGTGGCAAGCAGGTCGCCCTTCTTCACCTCCGCGCCGACGTCGACATTGCGGCTGGCGATCCGTCCTGGCACGCGGAAACCCACGTCGCTCTCGTAGCGCGCCTGGATATTCCCGGCGAACCGCCCAAGCGCCTGCTGGTCGAGGGCCCTGACTTCAATGGACAACACCGGGCGCACCGGTTCGGGTGGCGCTTCTTCCTTGGAGCAGGCAGCCAGCAAGAGGCCGGCCGAGACCATCCATAAACGCTTCATGGCTGGGCTCCCGGCCTGGTTTTTTCAGAGGTGTTTTCAGCGATCTCGACGCGTACGCCGGGGTGTAGCAATTGCCCGCCTGCGGTGATGATTTTCTCACCGCCCTTGAGGCCATCGCTGATGATGACTTTGCCGGTCAGGTAACGGCCTACGGTCACCGTCTGCAACTGCGCCTTGCCCTCACCATCCACCAGCCACACGGCCGGGTCACTAAGGTTCTTGGTCAGGGCCGACCAGGGCAGCTCGAAGGCGGTCTTGCCGGCGGATTTGGCCGTGGCACTGACCACCGAGCCCAAGTGCATGCCTTCGGGTAAATCATCGAGGGTGACCTTGACCTGCACGGTGCCGGTCTGGGCAGACACCGCCGGGGTGATCTCACGCACCGTGCCGGTGGTCTTGATGGCGGGGTTATCCAGCAAACTGATGGTGATTGCAGGGTCCGACGGCGGTTCGCTCAACAGCGATTCGTAGATGTTGAACACCGCGTCGCGTTCGCCATCCCGGGCCAGGCTGAAGATCGGCTCCGTGGCCTGCACCACCTGGCCGACTTCCGCCTGACGCGCCGTGATGATGCCCGGTGCCTCGGCAATCAGTGCGGTGTAGCTCAGTTGCTCGCGGGCGTTGGCCAGTTGGGCCTGGGCAGCGGTCAGCGCACTCTGGCTACTGCGTAGTTGAGCCTGGGCAGCGTCGTATTCGCTCTGGCTGGTGTAGCCCTTGGGCAAGAGTTTCTGCTGGCGCACGAACGCCGCCGCACTCTGCTTGACCCGCGCCTGCTCTGCAGCCACCTGGGCCTCGGCGGAGTCGACGTTGGTCTGCAGGTCCCGAGGATCGAGCCGGGCCAGCACTTGCCGGGCCGAGACCCGGGCGCCGACATCGACCTTGCGTTCGATGATCTTGCCACCCACGCGAAACGACAAGTCAGCCTGCACCCGCGCCTGGACATCGCCGGTCAGGGTCACAGAAGCGGCGTATTCGCTGGGCACGGCTTGCTGCACAAAAACCCGTGGCAGGGCTTTTTCCACAGGCTTGTCATCACCGCATCCGGCCAACATCGCACAGAGGCCCAGGCCAACTATCAGTTTGATTCGGGGACCAGCCATGCAGACTCCTTTGCGCTGTACGGACGTACCAGTGACGATACGACTGTGAGCTTAGAACAGGGTTCAACGAATACAACAGGAGCACAAATCAGGCAAACTGATCGTCTCCTATGGACCCCTGCAGCAGGAGTCTGCTCATGCTCAAGACCCTGGCGGTGGCCAATTACCGCTCCATCAACAAGTTGGTAATCCCCCTGGGTCGGCTGAACCTGATCACCGGTCCCAACGGCAGCGGCAAGTCCAATCTGTACCGCGCCCTGCGCCTGTTGGCAGAGACAGCCCAGGGCGGAGTGGTCAACGCCCTGGCCCGCGAAGGCGGACTGGACTCGACCTTCTGGGCCGGGCCGGAAGAAATCAGCCGGCGCATGCGTAACGGCGAAGTGCCGGTCCAGGCGATTGTGCGCCAGGGCACCAAGCGCCTGCGCCTGGGCTTCGCTGGGGAAGACTTCAGCTATTGCATCGCCCTGGGCTTGCCGGAGCCCAGTCTTTCAGCATTTTCACTGGACCCTGAAATCAAGCGCGAATGCATCTGGGCCGGCCCGGTGTTTCGGCCGGCCAGCCTGCTGGTGGACCGCAACGGGCCGATGATCCGTGCCCGCGAAGGCCGCTCCTGGGATGTGCTGGCCCAGCACACGCCGACCTTCGACAGCCTGTTCGACCAGGTCGGCAGCCTGCGTACTTCGCCGGAGGTCCTGCAGATGCGCGAGTTCATTCGTCGCTGGCGCTTCTACGATCATTTTCGCAGCGATGCCGACGCCCCGGTGCGCCAACCGCAACTGGGCACCCGCACGCCGGTGCTGCACCACGACGGACGCGACCTGGCCGCCGCGTTGCAGACCATCCTTGAAATCGGTGACGTCGAGGCCTTGCATGCCGCCATCGGCGACGCGTTCCCCGGAGCCCACCTGCACATCGAGAAACTGCAAGGCGGACGTTTCGCTATCGCGTTTCAACAGCATGGCCTGCTGCGCCCGTTGTCCGCCGCCGAACTGTCGGACGGGACCCTGCGCTATCTGTTGCTGGTGGCCGCCCTGCTCACACCACGACCGCCCTCGCTGATGGTGCTCAACGAACCGGAAACCAGCCTGCACCCCGATCTGTTGCCGGCCTTGGCGCGGCTGATCATCCGGGCTTCAGTCAATTGCCAGGTCTGGGTGGTGTCCCACGCCACGCGCCTGATCGCCGCCCTGGAGCAGGATGAGGGTTGCAATTGCATCGTGCTGGAAAAGGAGCTTGGGCAGACCGGGATTGTCGGGCAGCGGGTGTTGGATGAGCCGGCGTGGCATTGGCCGGACTAGCCAGCGCCTGATAAACCGAATCGCGAGCAAGCTCGCTCCCACACCCCGAATTTGCCGCGAAGGACAAAGACGACTACTTTTCTTTTCGCCGAAAGACGGATTTTTTAAGTACCCCTCCAAGGGAGCACTGTTTTTCACCCGGCCGAACCATCACAAGGAAGAGAACATGGCTGACGTAAAAGTGCCGCAGCGACTGGAACCGCAGGAAATAGTGAAATTGTTGGTGGCGTTGCGCAGGGCGTTGAAGAGCGGGGTGGCCTGAGGGGAACGATCACGCCGACGCTGTATCAGCCGTCGGCGCTTGAAACCGTGACAAGGTTTACCGCGCGAATCAGAACGCCGGCAGTACCGCGCCGCTGTATTTCTTCTCGATGAACGCCTTCACTTCAGGGCTGGTCAGGGCCTTGGCCAGTTTCTGGATGGCCGGGCTGTCCTTGTTGTCCGGACGGGCCACCAGGAAGTTGACGTAAGGCGAATCCGCACCTTCGATCACCAGTGCGTCCTTGGCCGGGTTGAGACCCGCTTCCAGGGCATAGTTGGTGTTGATCAGGTCCAGGTCGACCTGGTCCAGCACACGCGGCAGCATGGCCGATTCCAGTTCCTTGAACTTGAAGTTGTGCGGGTTCTTGGCGATGTCTTTCGGGGTCGCCAACGCGTTTTTCGGGTCTTTCAACTCGATCAGGCCTGCCTTCTGCAGCAGGATCAGCGCACGGCCGCTGTTGCTGCCTTCGTTAGGCAACGCGATGGTCGCGCCATTTGGCAGATCAGCCAGCTTTTTGTACTTCTTCGAGTAGCCGCCGAACGGTTCGACGTGAACGCCGATCACGGTCACCAGATGGGTGCCTTTGCCTTCGTTGAAGTTCGTCAGGTACGGCAGGGTCTGGAAGTAGTTGGCGTCCAGGCGCTTCTGATCCACCTGCACGTTGGGTTGGACGTAGTCGGTGAAGACCTTGATTTCCAGGTCCACGCCTTCCTTGGCCAGGGCTGGCTTGATCAGCTCGAGGATTTCAGCGTGGGGTACAGGCGTGGCCGCCACGACCAGTTTTTCCGCGGCCTGGGCCAGGCCCGAGGCCAGGGCTGCCGCCAATGCGGTGAACAACAGAACCTTTTTCATGCAGTGTCCTTATCGAATATCACTGTCGTCATGGACGACGGCCAACGAGGGAGTGCCAGCGAAGTGCTATCGCTGGCGTGATGCGGAAGATACCGATATTTTTTATGCCTTAAAAATATTTTTTATGGACGGACATATATCAATATTGCATATAACAAAAACATACGGAGGTACCTTCGTCATGCAAATCGGATGTCCGAGCCTCGCTTCCTGACTTCACCGTAAATATCTTCGGGGGCTTCAGCTCGCTCATGATTGCTGAACCATTCGTCCGCCTGTCGAAGATACCCTTTGGCCTTTTCAATGTATTTTTCTCTCTCGATTGTATAGGTGACGCCTTTAACCGGGTAATTGGCGTAGCCGACTACATCCTTGGCCGTCAGCACGTTGGCGAGATCGTCTTGCAGGCCGATGAAGTTGCGCTGGCCTTCCCGAACCAAAGGGCTCGCGGCCTTGGAGTAGCCGCCAACACGTGTCGCGCGCACATTGCTGCGACCCAGCGTCACCACGTCACCGAGCGAATCAACGGTTTTGCGCAGGGCTAGCGATGTCCCCCTTCCCAGCAATTTGCCGGCCAGCGCAGCCCCGCCGGAGACGGCGCCCAAGGCAAGGCTGGTGTAGCTCAGGATTTGAGCGGCAACGGCGTCCGGCGCGGCCTCTTCCAACACCACCGACGCAATCGATACCGCGCCTCCCACCACCTCCAGCGTCAAGGCCGCCGCAGCCGAAAACGACACCCCTACCAATGGCGCGGATGCGCCAAGTGTCGCAATGGTGAATGCAACAGAGGCGATCGCGAAAGCAGCAGTAAGGCCGATCTTGATCCAGCCCCAGGTAGAAATATGACCGGTCGGATCGCTGAGATTGATCGGGTCTGCGAGGCAATAGGCATAGGGGTTCAGGCCACCGCCATCAAAAGGACTCCAACTGTCGGGCCTATGAAATCGCATCAGTACCGGATCGTAGGCCCGATAGCCATTGCCAAGCAGGTAGCAGCCAGTGACCGGATCCAGCGGTTCGCCGCCGAAACCGAACAGGCTGCCCAACCCGTCTCCCCCCGGGCGTTGGCCATAAGGCGAATAGGCGTGATGGGGATTGTCGCCGCCAGAAAGTGCTTGCAGGACATTGCCGCAGCCATCGGTTCTGAATAACGCTGTCTCTTGCCCCTGCAACAACGCCAACAACTGTCGTTCTTCGCGAACGATGCTGCGACTGCCCTTTTCCGTTACCTCGCTGGATAACTGCTCTTCTCGGTAGAACCGGCGATACGGCTCCTGCCCCATCAACTCAACGGCATGAAGCCGGTCCGAAGCATCGTACCGATAGCGCGCCAATGTCGACCTTGAGTCAGCCGAACTCACGCGCTCCAGGCGGCCCAATTCATCGTAGGTCAGCTGGCGACCCCATGAGTCGTTGAGCAAGTTGCCGTCGTCGTCATATCGGAAGGTCGAATTGGCGGACACATAATCGCGATGACTGTGGGTAACAGCACTCAGTTGCGTTTTGTCAGCCAGGTCATATCGGTACGTGGCGGTGTTCTCGCCGCCCGCGAAACGCGTGACGACCCGCCGGATATTATCGAGATAGTCATAGGTGTAATCCTGCGACGTGATGATTTTGCCCTGTACGTCCACGGGCGCCTGCGGGCCTTGACAGGCGTAACGGGTCAATCGGCCCCGCAAATCATAGGCAAACGTCTCGACACGCAGCACCCCGTTTGACTTGAGCGTACGCCGGCTGAGCTTATCCCCCGGGCCGAACGACTGGGCGACCTCGACGACGTCATTGGCCGAGGAGGCGGAACGTCTAAGGATTTCGCGGCCAAACTCGTCGTATACCAGATCGGTGACCATCGAAAGGCCTGATCGAGGATCGGTGACGGTGATGCACTTGACGAGCCCTTGGGCGTCGTACGAATAGGTGGCGGTGATGCGTTCTTGAGCGGAGGCGCTGACTGGGCCTTGTGTGACTCCCGACAGGCGTCCCGTTTGATCATAAAGACAGATGCGGGCCATGCCGTTGACGTCGGTATGGCCAATCGGCTTACCCATCAATGAATAGGTTTGCTCACTATCGAACCGGTCAAGCGCAGTGACCCAGGATTCTCGGCTGAGCCGGCCTGAAGGACCATATTCCATACGCCGCTGCACCAGCGAATTGGCCGCTTCCTGAAGCAAGCCGGTGTGCGGATCAAACCGATGCTTCGTGGCGACGGATGCCTGGCTGCCGGAGCGGCTGGTGATGCAATCATCGAGCATTGGATCAAGTGTGAACCGCAGCTCTTTCCCGGCGGGAGTGCGCTTGCGCGAAGCGTTCCTGCTGGAACCCGCATAGCTCATTCGTTCGCTGCGACCGCCGCATTGATTGTCGGTAATGCGCATCAACCCATCGTAGGCACGAGTTCCCAGTACATAGCCGTTCGCGCTGATTTGCGTGGGGTGATCAGCCTGACTTTGCAGCGCGTACTTTTTCTCGATGACAGTACCGTCCGGTAGAGTCGTACTCAGCACACGGCCAGCCAAATCGTATGTGTAGCGGGTAACCGCACCGTCGGAAGCGATTTGCCTGATACACCGTCCCAAGCCATCGTAGTCATAGACAGTGACCTCCCGCACAACGCCTGACAGATCCATACGTTCGACGCGCGCTGGTTTCTCCAGAGCGTTAAGGAATGTACAGGTCTTGCCGCCACCATCCGTCCAGTGGGTACGAGTGCGTGCCACAGGATCGATCTCATCATGAACGATCACTTGCCCACGACGATTGGTACGGTTCTGATGCCCCCACTGGTCGTAGTCGTAAAGCGTTTCCAGCGTTTTCGGCTCGCCGTTGAACCAATCGATTTGTTTATCCGACTGCAGGCGACCGAGGCCGTCGTATCGGGCCTCATAAACGACCCGCATCGGCGCGCCGGGCATATCGACGTCCTGTTTCTCGACGTTCAGGGTGCGACCCAGTCCGTCGCTGCGGGTCACTGTCAGGCCGCCGCGGGCGTCCTTGACAGTGACGGTGGCATGACCGCCGGGCGCCGACTGATAGATGAACTCACGCGACGCAGAGTGGCCGGTGTCGGGCATTACCGTTTCACGGGTCAACTGCCCCAGCGAATCGTATTCCATGCTGACCACGCAGCCACCGGCCTCACTGCTCTTGATCAACCATCCGCATACGTCATGCCAGTCCTGTCGTAGATGGCTCAGTCCTTGGGCGCTAAAGGTCTGGTCGGTGCGAACGTTATCGTTTTCATGTTGGTAGGCGTAACGATATTCGCTCCGCACGCCACCTACCGTTTCAACTTTGCTCTGCAACCGCCCATGAAAGACGTCACTAACGTTGTTGATGTATTTCAACCGACAGTCCACCCGTGGCTCGCTGATGCCCTCTTCGTAGAGTGTTTCACTGGCGAGCCGAACACAGGGACGCCCAGCAAGCAGTGAGGGCGATTGGCTGTAGGTGTAATGAACGACGGTGGTAGGTGCGGTGGCGAAATCAGGCGAAGGGTGTATCGACTTGCGCTTGAGGAAACAAGGCACGCCTATGGGGCTGGGTGGACAATCCACGCATCCTTGTGCCGGGAAGTACTCATAAATCTCCCGGGCACCGCATGGACTGGTTTTTTCCAACAGGTTTCCATGCACGTCATAAGACGTCCGGGTGGTCTCCGTCCGGACGTTGCTGCGCCCCATATCCTCAGTCGCGCTGGTGTTGAAAAAAAAGCTGTCATGCACGGCGCGTTGCATCTGGAACTGTGGAGGCTGATTGCTGAAAGCCTTATCGGGCACATCGTGATATTGGATCTCCCGCAGTTGCATCGTGCTGCCGCAGATCGTCCTTTGTGAAATCATCGAATGGAAGCGGTTGTAGGTACGAATAATTCGTGAGTATTCGCGTCGACCGTTTCTATCAAGGATCCACTGAATCTGAGTGCAGGAGTATTGATAATCGCTACTGACGCTATAAAGCACATCACGCTCAGCGGACCAGCGAAAACCTGAGGCATTGCCAAGGAAGTTTCTAGGCGAATACTGGTATGTATTGATAATCGCCGGCTGGTCTCCGCCGGGAAACATGACCGATTGGGTGACGTACGGCATGTCGGGGACTGGTGCACCGTCGGGTAGCCTATGCCCCTGACTCTTGTACGTGAGACTTTCCTGGGCACCGTTTGGCTGATGAACTTCGCTCATCACCAAGAAGCCATTGATCGGGGAATAGCCAAAGTTCCAATTCAACTCGGTATTTTCAGCGGTAACCAGCTTGATGCCCTGGAGCTCTCCAAGCCGTAGCGCAAGCAGGTACTGAAGCCTCTTGGAGGGAATATCCGGCCACACGGTAATTGACGGTGGCTCCGGGCTGTTCAGGGCATAGTCGATATGCAAGACCCGTCGACGCTGATGATGGACCGTCGCCAACTGTCGCGTTCCGGACAGGAGATGATACTGGTAGAGCGTTTCCTTGCCATCGGGCCAATACTCGCGCTCCAGCAGCCACTCGTTATAGGTCGCGCTGGGGCGTGAAAGAATTTCAATCCTGCCATCGATGTGCTTAATAAGCATTTCATTGTCTTGTATCGTGACGAGTAGGTTATCGAGCTTCTTATCAAGGAAAGTTACCTGGCCACCGCTGATAAATAGCTGATAGGTCTCTCCGTTCGTCAATGTCAATTTACGTCGACGTTGATCGTAACTGCAGGTACGAAGAGACCAGCCGGTTCCGAGGCCCAGATTCCTATCATTGAAGCAATCGTATGAAAGGGTCAGTGAGACCTTCGGGCCGCCGGCTGCCTCAGCCGGCACCGCGTCCAGCGCCACACTGCAGCTGTAGGTACCGGTACGGGGGTCCACACCCGAACGGACAAAACTATCAAACTTGAAGGCAGCCGAAGTTAACTGCCCGGAAGGAGAGGTTGAGTTACTCATGGGATCGTCCTTGAAAACGTCTTTTTATTTATCGATGAATCCGGACCAAAAGCGGATCATCGGTTAGCTCCAAGCGCAGTTGGTGAGGATTCCCATACATATCTTGAAATTCCATAAGCGTGTTGGATACAGGGTCTCGGACCCACACATCCCCCCCGTGTTTGCCGTAGGCAAGTACCAAAGCAACCTGCCCTTCTTCGCTGCGACTCCCTCCCAACGCATCAGGTCGCTCCCACCTCGGAGCCCCGCCTGTTCGCATATACCTGCCATTGCCATAGCCAACCAGGTAATAACCTGTGTATCGGCGATCCGAGCTTCCTATCCGCGGATGAGTGCCGATATTGAAGCCCGTTACGAACTCAATTCGCTGCTGATCAATGATCAGTTCCAAGACAAAAACCTCGACCTTTTCAATGTCACGCGAGGTGGAGGCGTAGGGGGCCGAAGTGCGATTGAGCGAATACTGTTCTGCCCGATAAACCGCCACAGGAAGCGAATACAATTGAAGAGATGCCAGTTCGGTTTTCGTATCAAACTGGAACATCTCGCCGTCCGCCCGCGTTATTCGCGGCCGCACTCTAATGGGTGTATACGAAGTGCTGCTGACATAAAAATCCACTACATAGACGAACGGTCCCGGCGGTACCGAACCAGGCACAGGGCCGTTGTGAGGCAGTTCGCGAAATCGACTATCTTGGAACTCCATGTACTCCCATACATGGGTACCCTCCGGGCCGTATCTGTTTTTTTTGGACAAAGGCAACCCACTCGATGCATCGACCAAAACGATGGAGTCAAGTTCGGACTGGGTCAGGGGAACTCTCCTATGGAACGCATCTGCCACCGCGACAACTACCCTGACCTTCAGCTGTTGACGACCATTCCTATATACTCGGTTACCACCCGACACTGAAAAAATCTTGAACTCTTGCAACTCGAACCATGCAGGAGCATTTGCCACGACAGACGTATCATTTCCAAACTGCATTTTAAACCTCGACCTTTAGTTAATGAATTCGCAAGTCAAAACTGCTTGCGCCATTCAATTAACGGCCACAAAACCTCCGTAAATCAAGCGGACAAATCAAACATATTATTTATATTAAAATATATAACTTAACGACTGACATAACATTATCAAGGCAATACTTTTAATACTCACATAACAAATCGCCCCGACGGCACAGCCGTCGGGGCTAAATAAAATCGGCGGGCACATGCACAAATCAGAGTTCAGCAAACCACTCTTTCAACTGCTCCAGTTGCTGATGATTGCCGGACCTGACTAACGTTAGAGCCATCTGCTTTACCACCGCCAAAGGTTCCGTCAGGGCTGGCAAGTTAAGATGTTCTGGCAAGATGTAATCCCCAGTGCTCACCAACAACGCAAAATGAATGACATTCTCCAGTTCGCGGGTATTGCCCGGCCAACTGTGCTGTTCAAGTGCGAGTTGCGCCGCTTCGCTGATCAGCGGCACTGTCAGGCCCAGGCGTTGGCTGTAGATGCCCAGGAAATACTCGGCCAATGACAGGATATCGCCCACTCTCTCACGCAGGGCGGGCAATTCGAGCCGGCCTTCACTCAGGTAGTGATAGAGCCGCTCATGGAATTTCCCGGCGGCCACTGCTTGCGCCAGGTCGATGCTGGTGGCCGCAACCAGGCGGACATCCACCGGACTGGGCTGATGCGCGCCGACACGGGTGACTTCGTGGTTCTCCAGGGCCGCCAGCAACTTGATCTGGATCGGCAGTGGCAAATCGCCGATTTCGTCCAGGTAAAGGGTGCCGCCGTTGGCCGAGCCGAACCAACCGGCCCGGCTGCTGGCCGAGCCACTGTAGCTGCCGGCGGCATAACCGAACAGTTCGGCGTCGGCGTAGGTCGGGCTGATAGCGCCGCAGTTGACCGACACAAACAATCCGCCGCGATCGCTTTCGCGATGGATATGCCGGGCCAGCAGTTCCTTGCCGCTACCGGTTTCGCCGCGTATCAGCACCGAAATCGCACGGGGTGCCAGTTGCTCCAATTCCTGGCGCAACTGCCGTGAACGGGGGTCGACGAACACCAGCGCCTTGGCGCGAATGCTCAGGGGGCTTTTTTCCGCATCGGGAAAGGTCAGCAAGGGCTGACCGAAGGTTTCATGCAAACTCATGGCTGGCTCCCGCCCCAGACCGCCGGGAGACGGGGGGCGCTAAAAATTCAGGCGCGACGCAGGGCGTGATGCTCCATGCGGTTTTGCAGACGATAGAGATAAGCGAAACCCTGCTCCCAGCGCTGGTGGCCGGACTTCACGTTGATATGCCCCGCCCCCGCCAGGATCCCGGCCTCGGCTCCCCAATTGCGCGCCAGTTCCAGGGCACGCGGGGCGCTCACGGCGGCGTCGTTGTCGGAGCTGACCACTTGACTTGGGAACGGCAACAGATCAGTGGGAATCGGCGCGAAGTTGCGCAGCGCCGGAGCGCAGGCTGGCCGCTCGACATCCGCCGGCGCCACCAGCAACGCCCCACGGACTTGTCGCAGGAATTGCACCGGCGCGGTGGCGGCCCAATGAGCCACCGTGATGCAACCCAGGCTATGGGCGATCAGGATCACTGGCGTGCTGTCGGCGGCCACGGCCTCGGCCAGCGCCGCGACCCAGTCTTCACGCCGGGGCGTGACCCAGTCGGCCTGCTCGACCCGGGCGCTGTTGGGCAAGCTGTTCTGCCAGTGGGTTTGCCAATGATTTTCCGGCGATCCTTGCCAGCCCGGCACAATCAGGTAGCGAATCGATTCGTTGCGCATGGGTGCTCTCCTGCGTGTCTGTTCCCGGACGAGTATAGGGAGGAGAGCTATATTACTTAAGGAATAAGAAGCTATTTGTTAAGACCTGAAAGGAATATTAACTCGAACCTGTGGGAGCGAGCTTGCTCACGATAGCGGTATGTCTGGTACATCCATGCTGACCGACCGTTCGCTATCGCGAGCAAGCTCGCTCCCACAGGTAATGCGTCGATCTCACTCGCTACGCCCCTTGCGCAACAACACATCCAACTGGTCGATCACTTCCGCCCAGTCCGCATCCTCGAGGATCTCGTCGCGCAACATTTGCCGCTGGCCCTCGCTCCAGAAAAACGCATCGGCCAGGTGCAGCCCAGGCTTGAGGGGTGAATGGCTGGTGATAAATTGATCAATGCCCTGAGCGTCATCGGGCAAGCCAAGTTGCTTGAATAATGAGGAAAGAGGGTGAATTGGGGTTTCCATACGGGCCTCCTGAACATAATGGAGATGGCGGGGTGTTTCTCCGCAGTCTAGCCCCTCGCCGACCGCCAGACTGATCAAAATTCAATCAACCCTCGACTCGACTAGACTTTGGATAACGTCCCGACGAATACACGTTGCGGAGGATCCCGTGAACATTCACTGGTTGACGGTTGCGCTGCTGGCGATCAGCGGGCCTGCATTCGGCGCCGATGGCCTCGCGCTGCCATATACCGACCCGATGGCTTTCTGGCTGATCGCCTTTGGCGTGGGCTTGCTGGTCTTCGAGGCGGCCCTGCCCAATTACGGCGTCGCGGGGCTGGGCGGGATTGTCCTGTGTGTGATTGGCGCGGTCATCCTGACCAACGCCGAAGTCCCGGTTCCGCTGATGCTCGGCCTGGGCCTGGTCAGTGCTTTGCTGCTGATCGTCCTGTTGGTCCGTGCGTTGAAAACACGACCGCGCCGACCTTTCAGCGGCGATGCCGCGCTGTTGGGCAGTGTCACGACGGTGACCGCATTGCAGGCCGGCAATCATCATCATGGCTGGGTCCGGTTGGAAGGCGAACGCTGGCAGGTGGTAAGCGCGACGCCGCTGCGGCCAGGGCAAGCGGTGCGTGTCATCACTCGCAAGGGTTTGCTGCTGGAAGTGGCCCCCGCTGATTCGCAAGGAGTCTGAGATGGGTATGCAAATCGGTTTTACGATGCTGTTGTTGCTGTTGATCGCGTTGGCGGCTTCGACATTCCGGATCCTGCGTGAATATGAACGAGCAGTGGTGTTCCAGCTCGGACGGTTCTGGCAGGTCAAGGGGCCGGGGTTGATCCTGCTGATTCCAGTGGTGCAGCAGATGATCCGCGTCGACCTGCGCACCATTGTCCTCGACGTGCCGCCCCAGGACGTGATCACCCGCGACAACGTCTCGGTGAAGGTCAACGCGGTGCTGTATTTCCGCGTGCTCGATCCGCAGAAAGCCATCATTCAGGTCGAAAACTTCCTCATGGCCACCAGCCAACTGGCCCAGACCACCTTGCGCGCGGTCCTCGGCAAGCATGACCTGGACCAATTGCTGGCCGAGCGCGAGCAATTGAACGGCGACATCCAGCAAGTGCTCGACGCCCAGACCGACGCCTGGGGCATCAAGGTGGCGAACGTCGAGATCAAGCACGTGGACCTCAACGAATCGATGATCCGCGCCATCGCCCGCCAAGCCGAGGCCGAGCGGGAACGCCGGGCCAAGGTGATCCACGCCGAAGGCGAGCTTCAAGCCTCGGAAAAACTCATGCAGGCCGCCGAAATGCTCGGCCGCCAGCCGGGCGCCATGCAGTTGCGCTACATGCAGACGCTGGGCTCGATTGCCGGGGATAAAAGCTCCACCATCGTCTTCCCCTTGCCGATTGAATTGCTCAAGGGGATGGCGGAGTTGTCGCCCAACAAGGCTTGATGCATTGCCCACTGTGGGAGCAAGGCTGGCCCGCGATGGCGGCGATGCGGTCTTTCAGAAATCGAGGCGCCTGTTTCGCGAGCAAGCTTTGCTCCCACAATGGGGAAGTGCGGCGTTTCGCTAGAACCCCTCGCCATAGCGCAATGTTTCGAGAGCTTCATAGGGCCCCTGCGCCCAGCGCATGACCCGCTCACGCAACAACGCCGAAGCCTCCCGGCGCTTGTCCTCGCTATCGCCTACAAACGCTTGCGCCGGCTGCTTGGCGTGCTGCCCGACCGCTGCGAACACTTGCCCGCATTGCTCATCATCGAGCCGGAAAAACGCCGCCAGCCTGCCCGTCATCGCCTCGGGCAGTTCGGTGTAGTTGACCGCCATTGCGCCAAATACCTGACAGTGTTCCAAACCCGTCGCCAACAACCGTCCCACCCGACGCGAGATGAAATCTTCCGGGCTGCCGAACGGCAATCCATCGTCCAGGACCGTCGCCCCGATCATCCCCGGCACCATGTGCATGCCGGGACGCCGCAGGTGGGAGACGGCGATTTCCAAGGGGTCGCGGTACAGGAACAGCCAGGGCGTGTCGGGGAAACACTCACGCAACAGCGCCAGCTCACCGATGTTCCAGGCGTCGAGTTTGACCACCAGGCGTTGCTCCACGCCTCGGCGGCGCTGCCCATAGGCGGACATCAAGCCCTTGAGCGCCACGCACTGCTCGGCAGGCGACAGATCACTGCGCAGCAACGTATCCAGGGGCGGTGGTTCCGAGATAACGATGTGATCGTCCAATTGGGCAAGCATCTGGCTGATCAAGGTCGAGCCGCAGCGGGAGGCATGGAAAATGAACGCACTGGGCGCCAGGCCCGGGCTTTGTCGTTGCCACTGACCGAACACGTCCAAGGGTGTCTGGCGGCGGAACGCCTGGTTGAAGGGCAAGCGCAGGGCGTCTTCCACGGCGTCGCCGAAGAATGGCTGCGACAGTCGCGCGTCGCCGAACCAGCACCAATCGACCCGCCACTGCCCGGCCTCTTGCCATACGCGGATCGGCAACCAGCCATGCAGATTCAGGTCTTCCATTGGTCTCTCCACTGCTGGCGACCGGTGCGCATCGCAGCCCGCAACTCCTCCCGGGTGAAATGAAGCCCTCGTTCGGCCCCCAGCGCCAGAGCGGAGTCAATGAAAGCTTCCGGCTCATGCAGGTTCTGCAAGGTTCGGGCGAGATGGGGATCCGTTTCTACACGCTGCCGAAAAAGGACAAAGTCGCTTGGCCCGACGCCCACAGCGGGTGTGGTGGGCAGCCCATCGGCAATCTGCTGTGCCAGCCAAGGCCCAGGACGACAATCGAGCACCAGGTGAACCCGCGAATGAGCGCTTCGATTCACAACTCGATGAGGTCGCGCCAGGTCGAGGAACCAGCACTCGCCCGCCGTCATCGGAATGATTTGCCCATCCAGGAAGAAGTCCACGCCAGGCGAGCTGAGCAGCGGCACGTGCAGGCGCAGGTCGGCGTCCGGCCCGTCCAGGTCATAGTCGCGATGTTCGTGGATGCACCCGCCGGGCCCGAGCCGCAGCAGCCGGGCCGAGACGATCTCCAGGGGCCAGTCGCGCAACGCCTCATGCCAACGGCCATCCGTTGACCAAGGCGCGCGGTGCAGGGGCTGACCGCGCCCGGGCGACAGCTCGGTGACGGCATCCGCCGCCGAGATCAGCGCCACCCCGCTCCAGTCGCCGCTGTAATAGGCACTGTTGAAATGCCCCTGCCAGCGCTCGTCTTCAACGGCGGCCAGTGCCTGCAACAGCAACGGCAGGTTCACCGCCACCGGCAGCCGGGAAAACGCCGGGCGCGTCATGCCAGCGCCCGGTTATTGAGTCACCGCGGCCGTCGTCGGCACCGTGATGTCGCCTTGGGCCCAGGCTGCTTCACGATTAGCCAGCGCCGAGGCAATCGACTGGACTGCGGTCGATTGCACTTCGTTTGGCAGCGGGTCCAGACCGGCGCTGGCGAAGATCTGCCCATAAGCGTTGCGCAGGTCGGCGTAGGCCAGGTCCCGGCGCAGATCGGCCTGCAGGGTGTTCAGTTCACCCTGGATCAGATCCAGCTCGCCAATGCCGGCAGCCTCGTGACGGTTGCGCAGTTGACCGACAATCTGCCCGTCGATGTCCGCCAGTTGCTGGCTGGTCTTGAACTGGCGCAGCGCTTCGCGATAGTTGGCATTGGCCACGTACAACTGCGCCAACACGGCAATCGACATCGCCTGGCGCCGCGCCGACGCCACTTCTTCACCGGCCTTGGCCACGTCGATGGCCGCCGGGGCGGAAATCACGTTGAACAGGTTCCAGGTGACTTTCACGCCATAGTCGGCCCAGCCCTGTTCCACCAGGAACGAGTTGCTGTCGTAATGCCCGCCGGCGGAAAACTCCAGCCCCGGCAGCAGGCGCAGCATGGCCTTGCGGGTTTCGGCGGCGGTGATGCGGGTCTGGTAATCCTGCTCGCGCAGTTCCGGACGGCTGGCCAGGGCTTCCTGTTCGAGACGGGCCAGGTCGACCTTGAGTTCCGGGATGGCGTATTCATCCTGGGTCGCCAGGGTCAGCTCGGTGCCCAAGGGCAAGTTGATCAGGGTCGCCAGTTCGGTCTTGGCCAGGGACAGCGCCCGACGCTGCTCTTCGAGCTGGCGAGTAGCCTGGATCAGCGAGCGCTGGTAGCCCAGGGCCTGCACCGGGTCGCCAATGCGCTGTTCGCTCATGCTCTGGCTATTGTCCCGCGCCGTCTCGACCCGGGCCATCAGGCTGTCGATCTGCTTGAGCAGGCGCTCGGCGGCCATGGCGCGCCAGTAGGCTGAACGCACGTCCTGGACGATGGTGTTGATCACCTTGCGCCGGCGCTCCTGCACGATCAGGCGCTGGTCCCCGGCCTGCTTGGCGCTGATGTAGCTGACGCCGAAATCGAGCACGTTCCAGACCATGGTCAGGTCCGCCACCTCGCGGTCGCGGTCCTGGGAGGTCGACGGCTCCAGGGACTGGGTGCCGGTTTCCACGCTCTGGCTGCTGGAGGCGTTGACGTTGTTGCGGCCCACATAACCGGCGTCCAGGGCCATGCGCGGCAGCATGTCGAAACTGGCCAGGTCCAACTGACGCTTGGCCAGGGCTTCCTCCATGATCTTCAAGCGGCCTTCGAGGTTGTACTTCACTGCCCGGGCCATGGCCTGGTGCAGGGTCAGCGGGCCGCTGAGCGGCTCCTGATCCTTGTACATATTCTGCAGGTCGGTTCGAGCGCGCTGTTCGCTGACGCTACGCTCGATCGGATCGCTGGTGACCGCACAACCACTCACCACCAACGCCAGCAAACTCATACCGAATAACTTCTGACTTCTATTCATTCCCTGGATTGCCCCTGGCTGCCCCAATATTTTTTTAGAATTCAGGCCTGCACTTGGCTGATGCCGACCTGTTGTAACGCGCTCGCCAGGCTGTCGACCTGACGCTGTTCAGTGTCCTTGAGGTGTTGCAGTTGCTGACCCAGGGTCGGCGCCCCGAACGTCCCGCGCAGCCCTTGGGAAACATCGCCGCCCTGCATCGACTGGCTGTCGAAGGCGTCCATTGATTCGCCCTCGGAGCCGGAGTCCTGGTTGAACAGGGTCGACAGCGTGCTGGTGCCGAACACCCCGCCATCACCACCACCAAAGCCCAGGAACCCCTGGCCGCTACCGTCGCCGGCGGCGTCAGTGCTGAAGACCTGGGCGATATAGCTCGGCGCAAGCGCACCATGGTTGATGAAAATATCCCCGATCGGCCGCAGGCCACCGCCCACGTCCCGTTGCTCGAACAGCGGCGGGAAGCCCAGCGGCGAACCGAGGTTGCCGGTCGGCGGGGTAAAGACGATCGGTTGCAACGGCACCTCGGACGGCGGGATAACCGTGACCGGATCGGTGGTCAGGAACTCCGGCGGCGGCTTCACATCGTTGGGCACCACAGTGTCGATCGCATAGTTGTTGGACACCGCCACGCTGGCCCCGGCGTTGCCCGTCTGGTCGCTGACGTTGCTGGTGTCCAGGGCAATGAAATTGCTCGGGTCGGTGAGGTTCACCGTCGGTGTGAACGTCGCGGTCCAGGTCTTGCCACCATCGCTGGTGGTCAGGTTGGTCAGTTCACCGTTGGTGACGCTGAGGTCCGACAGGTCAAAATCCGTCACCGCTTCGCTGAAGGTGAAGGTCACCTGGGTCGTCTCGCCCACTGTCAGATTCGGGTCGGCGACCACGATGGTTGCCGTCGGCCGGGTGGCGTCGAGTGCGTAGTTGGCGGAAATCGCGATGCCCACGCCGGCGTTACCGGCCAGGTCCTGCACATTGCCGGCATCGAGCAGGATCAGGTTGGTGGCATCGTTGACGCCCACAGTCGGCGTCAGGGTCGCGGTCCAGGTCAGGCCACCGTCACTGCTGGCAAGGTTGGACAACACGCCATTGGCGACACTGAGATCCGACAAGTCGAAACCGGACACCGCCTCGGTGAAGCTGATGGTCACGGTGGTGCTCTGGCCAATGCCCAGGGTGGTATCGCCCACGGTGATGGTGGCGCCAGGGCGAACCGTGTCGATTGCGTAGTTGTTGGAGTCCACCACACCGACACCGCTGTTGCCCGAGGCGTTGACCACGCCGCTGGTGTCCAGGCTGATCAGGTTGCTGGTGTCGGTGATGCTGGCGCTCGGCGTGAACGTGGCCGTCCAGGTGACGCCGCCGTCGGTGGACGACACATTGCTGAGCGTACCGTTGCTGATGGTCAGGTCGCTGTTGTCGAAACCGCTCACCGCTTCCGAGAACGTAATGGTGACCTGCGAGGTTTCTCCTATGCGCAGCGCACTGTCGGCCACCACGATCGTGGCCGTCGGCACCTGCGTCTCGACTGCATAGTTGGCCGAATCGGTAGTGCCGGTCCCGGTATTGCCGGCCGCGTCGCTCACGCCGGTATTGTCCAGGGTGATCAGGTTGCTGGTGTCGGTCACGCCCAGGGTCGGCGTGAAGGTTGCGGTCCAGGTCAGGCCGCCATCGCTGCTGCTGACGGCGCTCAGGGTACCGTTGGCGACGCTCAGGTCAGCGTTGCTGAAGCCGGTCACCGCCTCGCTGAAGGTGATGGTCACCTGCGCGGTTTCACCCGGTTTCAACACCGAATCGCTCAGCACGATAGTGGCGGACGGGCGCTGGCTGTCGACGCTGTAGTTGTTCGAATCAGTGGTGCCGCTGCCCGCGTTGCCCGCCAGGTCGGCGACGCCGCTGTTGGCAAGGGTGATGACGTTGCTGGTGTCCGTGACGCCACTGGTCGGAGTGAAAGTCGCGGTCCAGGTGATGCCGCCGTCACTGCTGCTCAACCCGCTGAGCGTACCGTTGGCGACGCTCAGGTCGGCGTCGGTGAAACCGGTCACGGCCTCGTTGAAGGTGATGGTCACCAGCGAGGTCTCACCGGCGGCAATGGCGGTGTCGGCGACGACGATGGTCGCCGTTGGGCGCACGGTGTCGACGGCGTAGTTGTTCGAATCGGTGGTGCCGACGCCAGCGTTGCCTGAGACGTTGACGACACCGGTATTGTCCAGGGTGATCAGGTTGCTGGTATCGGAAATGCTCGCGCTCGGTGTGAACGTGGCCGTCCAGGTAACGCCACCGTCGGAGGACGACACGTTGCTCAGCGTGCCGTTGCTGATGGTCAGGTCGCTGTTGTCGAAACCGCTCACCGCTTCGTTGAAGGTGATGGTCACCTGGCTGGTTTCACCGATGCTCAGAGACGTATCGGCCACCACGATGGTCGCCGTCGGCACCTGCGTGTCGATCGCGTAGTTGGTCGAGTTGGTCGTGCCGGTTCCGGTGTTGCCCGCCGCGTCACTCACGCCGGTATTGTCCAGGATGATCAGGTTGGATGTATCCCGCACACCGAGGGTCGGCGTGAAGGTCGCAGTCCAGGTCAGGCCGCCATCGCTGCTGCTGACGGCACTCAGCGTGCCGTTGGCAACGCTCAGGTCAGCGTTGGTGAAACCGGTCACCGCCTCGCTGAAGGTGATGGTCACCAGCGAGGTTTCGCCGACACTGAGGTTGGCATCGGCCAGCACGATCGTTGCGGTCGGACGTTCGGTGTCCAGCGCGTAGTTGTTGGAGTCGGTGCCGCCGACATTGAGGTTGCCCGCCAGGTCAACGATGCTGCCGCTGTTGAGCGAGATGACGTTGCTGGTGTCCGTGACGCCACTGGTCGGCGTGAAGGTCGCAGTCCAGGTGATGCCGCCATCGCTGCTGCTCAGCCCGGAGATCACGCCGTTGGCGACCGTCAGGTCAGCACTGGTGAATGCCGTCACGGCCTCGTTGAAGGTGATGGTCACCAGCGAGGTCTCGCCAGCGGCAATGGCGGTGTCGGCCACGACGATGGTCGCGGTTGGGCGCACTGTATCGACAGCATAGTTGTTGGAGTCGGTGGTGCCCACGCCGGCGTTGCCCGCAGCGTTGATCAAGCCGGTATTGTCCAGGGTGATCACGTTGCTGGTGTCGGAAATGCTCGCGCTCGGCGTGAACGTGGCCGTCCAGGTGACGCCGCCGTCGGTGCTGCTCATGGTGCTGAGCGTACCGTTGCTGACGGTCAAGTCCGCGTTGTCGAACCCGCTGACCGCCGAGTTGAACGTCACGGTGACCAACGTCGTCTCGCCGATGCTCAATGTGGTATCGGCAATCACGATGGTCGCCGTCGGCACGTTGGTGTCGACCTGGTAGTTGTTGGAGTTGGTGGTGCCGGTACCGGTGTTGCCCGCCGCATCGCTGACGCCGGTGTTGTTCAGGACAATGAGGTTGGACGTGTCGCTGACCCCGAGGGCTGGCGTGAAGGTGGCGGTCCAGGTGATGCCGCCATCGCTGCTGCTGACGGCACTCAACGTGCCGTTGGCCACGCTCAGGTCCGAATTGTCGAAACCGGTCACCGCTTCGGAGAAGGTGATGGTGACCAGCGACGTTTCGCCAACGCTCAGCGCCGTATCGGCAACCACGATGGTGGCGGTCGGGCGCAGCGTGTCGACGACGTAGTTGTTGGAGTCGGTGGTACCGCTGCCGACGTTGCCTGCACCGTCCACCACGCCCGTGTTATTGAGCGTGATCAGGTTGGTGGTATCGCTGATGCCAGCGCTCGGCGTGAAGGTCGCGGTGTAAGTGATGTTGTCGCTGGTGCTCAGGCCGCTCAGGCTGCCGTTGGCGACGGTCAGGTCCGCCAGGGTGAAACCCGTCACGGGCTCGCTGAAGGTGATCGTCACCAGCGATGTTTCGCCAACGGCGATGGCCGTGTCGGCGACCACGATGGTGGCGGTCGGACGCACGGTGTCGATGGCGTAGTTATTGGAATCGGTGGTCCCGCTGCCAGCGTTGCCGGCTGAGTCCGTAATGCCGGTGTTATCCAGGGTGACCAGGTTGGTGGTGTCGCTGACGCTGGCACTTGGCGTGAGCGTGCCGGTCCAGGTGATGCCGCCGTCGCCGCTGCTCAGGCCGGTGATCGTACCGTTGGCGACCGTCAGGTCGGCGGTGGTAAAGCCTGTCACCGCTTCGTTGAAGGTGATGGTCACCAGCGAGGTTTCGCCGACGCTCAAGGCGTTGTCGGCCACGACGATAGTCGCGGTCGGACGCTGGGTGTCGACGGCATAGTTGTTGGAACTGGTGGTGCCGCTGCCGGTGTTGCCCGCCGCGTCCGCCACACCGGTATTGGCCAGGATGATCAGGTTGGTGGCATCGGTGGTGCTGGCGCTCGGGGTGAGCGTCGCGGTCCAGGTGATGCCGCCGTCGCTGCTGCTCAGGCCGCTCAAGGAGCCATTGGCAACGGTGAGGTCAGCCAGGGTGAAACCGGTCACCGCCTCGCTGAAGGTGATCGTCACCAGCGAGGTTTCGCCGATGTTCAGCGCGGTATCGGCCACCACGATGGTGGCGGTCGGGCGCGCGGTGTCGATGGCGTAGTTGTTGGAGTCGGTGGTCCCGCTGCCGGCGTTCCCGGACAGGTCGGCAATGCCGGTGTTATCCAGGGTGATCAGGTTGGTGGTGTCGCTGACGCTGGCACTTGGTGTGAGCGTCCCGGTCCAGGTGATACCACCGTCGCTGCTGCTCAGGCCGGTGACCGTGCCATTGGCGACCGTCAGGTCGGCGGTAGTAAAACCACTCACCGCCTCGCTGAACGTGATGGTCACCACGGAGGTTTCACCGACGCGCAGCGCGGTGTCAGACACCACGATGGTGGCGGTCGGGCGTTGCGTGTCGATGGCGTAGTTGTTGGAGTTGGTCGTCCCCACGCCGGCGTTGCCATTGAGGTCCGCCACGCCCGTATTGTTCAGGACAATGAGATTGGATGTATCGGTGATCGCCGCATCCGGCGTCAGCGTGGCCGTCCAGGTGATGCCACCGTCGCTGCTGCTCAGGCCGCTAAGCGTACCGTTGGCCACCGTCATGTCGGCCGTGGTAAAGCCGGAAACGGCTTCGGAGAAGGTGATGGTGACCGTGGAGGTCTCGCCAATCCTCAGGGCCGTGTCGCTCACCACGATGGACGCCGTGGGTGCCACGGTGTCATTGACGATGTAATTGTTCGAGTCGGTGGTGCCCACCCCGGCATTGCCGGCCAGGTCGGCGACGCCGGTATTGTTCAGGGTGATGATGTTGGTGGTGTCGGCGATGTTGCTGGCCGCGGTCAACGTACCAGTCCAGGTGATGCCACCGTCGCCACTGGTCAAGGTGCCGACGCTGCCGTTCTGCACCGTCAGGTCCGCTGCGGTAAGGCCGGTAACGGCTTCGGAAAAGGTGATGGTCACCGTCGACGTACCACCGGAGTTCAGGTTGGTATTGGCCACCACGACGGTCGCGGTGGGCGGCGTCTCGTCCGGCACATAGTTGGTGTTGATGGTGCCGCCATCCCCGTAGACGTTGGCCACCGACGCCGGCGAAACGCCAGCGCTGCCAGCGCTTGTCCCTCCCACGCCGCTGCCACCGACGTTACCGGCCAGGGCCGCGAAGTTGGCAGCCGTGATCAGGATCGAGCCTTTGTTCCAGATGGCGCCGACACCGACACCACCCGCACCACCCGCCTGGAGATAGCTACCGCCAGCCCCGCCGCCACCACCACCACCGCCGGCACCGACGTTGTTGGAGATGACCGAGTTGCCGATGATCCGCAGGGTTGCGCCGGTATCGTTGTAGATACCCCCCACCGCGCCGCCGCCAGCGCCGCCGATGTCGTCATAACCATCGCCACCGCCGCCACCGCCGATGGACAAGCCTCCGCTGGTGGCCGTGCCGCCGGCCGAACCGGTGCTGTAGCCTGGATAAGCCGCACCGCCCGCGCCACCCGTGGTGGAACCGCCACGCCCGCCAATGTTGAAGAAGCCGCCGCCCGCGCCCCCTTGTCCGGCCGTGCCGTTGGAGCCCGTGGAGTTGAGCGTGTCGCCGCCCTTGCCACCGGTACCGCCAGTGATCGCGCCACCGCCACCACCGCCGCCACCGGCGTACTGCGGCGTTACACCACCGCCACCGCCGCCGCCCGAAGCGGCGTTCGCGGTCACCGTGACGTTTCTCAGGGTCAAGGTGCCGGCGTTGTAGATGCCGCCGCCCTGGGACACCAGCGCATCGTCGCCGCCGTTACCACCGTTGCCTGCCACCATGCCCCGGGTAATGACCAGGCCATCGAGGGTGGCGGTGGTACCCGACGTCACGTTGATGATCTGGGTGCGATATTGCCCATCCAGGGTCACATCGGCGACGTTGTCGTTGTTGAGGTCGCCATCGATGGTGACGTTTCTATCGACCACCAGCACTTGGGTCAGCGCGACGGTCATGCTGGTATTGAACGTGACAATGTCACCGTTCTGCGCCGAACCCAGGGCTGCGCGCAAAGAACCGATACCCGAATTGAGGTTATTGGTGGCGGTCCAGGTGGCCAGGCCCCATTGGTACTCGCTCATGGCGGAGTTCGAGAGCACGTTGGCGCTTTCGATGTTGCCGGTGGCGATTTCCAGGTCCCAGTCGCCGCCCAGGCCGGTACGGTCGTCGGACGCCGCTACATCGCGGCCGGTCAACTGCGCCAATGAATCGACCAGGCTCAAGCCACGTTCGCCTTCGGCGGTATAGCAGCCATAGATCAGGATATCGCCACCGGCATTCATGTCCTGGCCGATCTGCGCGAGCACTTCGCTGCGGGCCTGGACGTTATCCGCCGACAGGTAGCTGTTGCCCAGCCACAAATCACCAGCGTTACCGTGGGCGATGATCTGCACCGAGCTGATGCCCTGGTGGGTGTCCAGGTAATCGGCGATCTGTTGCAAGCCGTCCTTGCTGGCATCCAGTTGCACGACCTGGGTACCAGGCGCCACGCCTTCGAGCAGGCTGGCGGAATCCTTGACCCGGGAATCGACGAACACCACAGACTTGCCCGGCACGGCAGCCTCGGTGGCATCGACCTGGCCCTGGGGTGCATGGGTGTCGGCCGGCTGGTCCGCCGTGGGCGTCTTGGCCGCATCGGCCGTCGGATGTGCATCCGGTTGAGCAGCGTCGGCCACGGTTGCCGCCACCGCGCCGTCGAATAGCATTCGCGGCTCCAGGGACATGATCATTGGCGATGCCAGGGCCTGTGCGCCCTCGGTTACCCGCGATTTGCCTTTACTCCACCACATGACGATCACCTGGACTCGAACTTCTTGAACACGCAAATGAAAAAAACCGCAATCAGCTGATCGCGGCGTCGGTTTTCATACGAATGACATTGGCGGCGCTTGCGGACCCATCGCGCCAGAACGACAACTCGGCATACTTTTCAAACAGATCCGGCGGCAGCAAGGTCCGCCGGGCTTGCGGCGCGACCTTGGGCTTGACCTTGTGCAGGCCGGCAACGCCCAGGGCCTGGTCGAAGGCCGGCGCGTCGTAGGTCAAGTGATTGAAATCGTGCTCGAACCAGGGTTCGCCGATGAAGTCGTACACCAGGCGCATCACCCGCTCCGGGGCCTGGCTCAACAAATCGTAATCAACGATCAGCAGCGACTCGGCGTTCTCACCGTAATAGGCCTCTTTGAGCGCCGTCCAGGCGAACCCCACCAGGCGGTTGCGCTGGGCCAGGGTTTCGCAGCGGCTGTAGACGGTGTTGCGCTCGTCATCGTCGTTGAACAGCTTGGTGTTTTCGAACGGATTGGCGCGGTAGAGCCGCTCCAGGCTGTCGAGCACCCAGGCGACGTTGCGCACACAGGCGATGGTCTTGGCTTGGGGAAACAGATCCTGCAAGGCAGGCAAGCGGGCGCACCACTGGCGGTTCGTATCGAAGATGACAGGCTTGTCGGATTTGTCGGCGTAGTAGGAATCGAAGAGACCGCGCAGCAGGCGGCGGCGCAGGTCGGTGTCGATGACCGAGCCGAACTCGCTGCCGGCGCTGCATTGCTGCAGGACGCTGCTGAACAGCGAACCGACGGGACTGGTCATGCCGGCATGAAAGCGCGGGTTCTGCAACAAAATGGCAGAAAGCAGGGTCGAGCCCGAGCGCGGTAAACCGGAGATAAAGTGAAACTGCGGCAATCCCTTCACCTGTTTGTAGTCCCTTTGTATCGCCAAGCGTAGCCGAGGAAATAATCGCCGACTAGTAGTACTTTGACATCAAATACACCTTGAACCGTAAAAAAGATGGACGGTACAGGCCCACGGCATACGTGAATCGATTAAGCGAACTCGAAGTATTTTCATGCCCTTTTCACCCAGCAGAATGAAACAACCGCGTCTACGCTCAGCGTGCGTGACCAGGCCAGGGGTTAAGGAGTAGGACTGATCGCACCTCTCCTCCCCCAGACCCTGCCCGCGTCGCCATACCAACAATCTGAAGGGATGAGGAATCTATGGAAGTATTTATGGGCACTATCCAGTCATTCGCCTTTAACTTCGCGCCCAATGGCTGGGCGCTGTGCAACGGGCAGACACTCGGCATCTCCCAATACCAGGCGTTGTTCTCCCTGCTCGGCACCTACTACGGAGGCAACGGCACCACCAACTTCATGCTGCCCAACTTGCAAGGCCGCCTGCCCTTGGGGCAAGGCAACGGCCTGGGCCTGACTCCGCGGGTCATCGGCGAAGTTTCCGGTACCGAAAACGTCACAGCAACGATCAACAACCTGCCCAACCACACCCACACGCTCGCAGGCATCAGTGCCTCGACCACCCTGCAACTGGCCAACCCGGCCAGCAACCCGGTGAATACCCCAACGGCCACCAACTCGTTCATCGGCACCTCAGGCACCGGGCCGGGATCGGCGGCGATCTATTCCGACAAGATAGGCGCCTCGCCGGTGCCGTTGCAGGGAGTGACCACCACCGTTAACGGCACGATTTCCGCCACAGGCAACGGTTTGCCAATGGAGATAATGAACCCGTTCCTGGCGATCAACTTCAGCGTCGCGCTGAATGGCCTCTTCCCGTCCCGTAACTGATGAATCGCCGGAGGGCTACGGTCCTCCGGCCTTTTGGAGTCTCGACATGCTGCAACAGGTTCATAGCCGCCATTTCCAACCGCTGCTGGGCCAGACCGGCAGCCTGACCCTGCCCGACGGCAGTCGCCTGCCGGTGCGCTTCGAAACCCTCGAAGAAACACCTCGGGCAAAGCTGCCGAACATCGAGCGCATGCCCTTCAGTGTGGAACTCAACAGCCTGGAAAGTACGCCGTTCGTGGACGGCCTCTGCGAGCTGGAAGTGCCGGAACTGGGCAAGATCGAGGGGGTATTCGTGTCACGGATGCCACCCATGGGACGGGATCCGGCGCTGGGGTATTTCTACATCGCGTTTAACTGATCACACAAAACCCGAGTTCAAAACAGACCTATTGTCGGAGCGGGCTGTGTGGGAGCAAAGCTTGCTCGCGATCCAGGCGCAGCGGTCCTCAAGAGACCGCGGCGTTTTCATCGCGGGCAAGCCTTGCTCCCACACAGCCCGCTCCCACAGGAATTTATAGTGCCTGCAAGACTTGCTCAGTTGCCTTTCGGATACCAGACCAACCGCTCCGCCGCCGGGCTGCGCTCTTGTACTTCGAAACCCAGCGCCAGGTAGTGCCGGCGGGCATGGGGATTGCTGGTCCAGACCACGGTCGCCACCGGGCAACGGATCTGTTGCGCGGCTTTCTGCACCCCTTGCAGCACCGTCCGGCCATAACCTTGCCCACGCGCCTGGGGGATGAAGGCCAGGTACAGCACGCGAATTTCATTGGGGCCGAAATCCGTGCTCAAGGCGCCGATGGCGGTGCCGAGTTTTTCCACGACGTAATGCATGGCATTGGGAAAGTTCTCGCCCAACCCTTGCTCCTGCACCTGGAACTGCTGGGCAAGCACCTGTTGCACTTGCTCGTGCTCACCGTCGATCCACTGCAGGTCCGGTCGCGCCGCCTGGTACAGGCCCTGCAAGAACGGTCCATCGCTGACCCGCGATGGACGCACCACCAATCCCTCTGCTGCCACTGAATCCATGCTCGCCCCTTAGAACCCGCTTTCCCTGACACCCAACGCCGCCAACCGACGCCAGGCCGCTCCCAACACCGACTCGCCCTCGCCCTGCAACACCGCCACCCCACGCAGCGGTTGCACCGGGGCAGAGGTATCGCCCACCGCACTCAGGCGCACGCCGTATTGCGCCTGCACCGGCTCGGCCCGTTGCTGCGAGTCGCGGCGCACCGCAATCGGTCCGTGATGATCAGACGTCAACGCTTGCTGTTCGACCCAGGCCACGCCGTTGGTATCGATTTCATTCAGTTGCACGGCGATGGAGGTGTGCATCGGATCGTCCGCAATGAACCGTCCCGTGGCCCCCGGCTCGACCCGCCAAAGCTCGGCTTCGGTCAAGTACCCGCGCAATCGCGAATCGGTCTGCACCACCCGCGCCAGCGCCTGCGTGGGCGACAACCAGCGCCCGACCGACAGTTGCGGCAACAAGTCGCGCACTTGGCCGGCATGGGGCGCGCGCAGCAACAGGCGTTCACGCTGGGCGACCAGGCCCCGGTATTCGGCCACCGCTTCGGCCAATCGCTGTTCGATGATGCCGGCATCGGCAGCGGTTTCGCTGCGCCCGGCCTGACGCCGCATCTGCAACTGCTGGATCTCGATTTCCCGGCGCACGATGGTCAGGCGCGACGCCATGTCCGGCGACTCCAGCTCAATCAACACATCGCCCTGTGCCACAGTCTGGCCGTCGCGCACATTCACCTGCTTGACCCGGGCCGCCACCGGCGCGTGCAAGGCACTGGCACGCCCGGCCTCGAGCATGGCCGGCACTTCCACCGCGCTGCGCCAGGGCAGCAACAGCACCAACAGCAAAGCCAGCACCACCAGGCTGCTCAGGAGCACCCTAACGCCGTGGGCCTGCTCACGGCGACTCCACCATTGCCGCCATTCATTCACGATGGGCATAAAAATGAACCACACCAATTCCACCATCATCAGAAAAATGCCCAGCACCTTGAAGAACAGGTGATAGACCGCCAGGGCAATCCCGAAAAACAACAACGCCCGCCACAGCCAGGAGCCATAGCCCCACACCAGCAAACGGCGCCGCATCTTCGGCGACCAGGGTTCCGGCGCCGCCGCGCCATAACCGAACAAGGCTTCACGCAGGCGCCAGCGGCACAGGGCGAACGCACGCCCCTGAAGGTTATCCACCGCCCAGAAATCACTGAGCAGGAAATACCCATCGAAGCGCATGAAGGGGTTCAGGTTGATGACCAGCGTGGTGATCCAGGTGGCGCTGGCCAGCATGAACGCCGCGGTGCGCGCCGGCCCGTCGGGCAGCAGCGACCAGGCCAGCAACGCGATGCACGCCAGCACCAGCTCGGCCAGGACCCCGCCGGCACCGATCAGCAACCGCGCGCGGCGGTCATTGATCCGCCAGGCATCGCTGACGTCGGTGTAGAACATCGGCAACAGCACCATGAATGCCACGCCCATGCTTTGCACACGACAGCCCGCACGCTTGGCCATGAATGCATGGCCGAATTCGTGGCACAGCTTGGCGAAGAGCAACGCCGTCCCGAACGCCAGCGCACCGCCCAGGCTGAACAGGTGCGGAAACGTCGCGATGAATCGCTGCCAGTCCCGCGACACCAGGAAAATGCCGGCACCCAAGGTCAGCGGCAGACCATAGCGCAGGATCCCGGGGCCGAACCGCGCCAACCAGGGCCAGGCACGATTGAGAAAAGCGTCCGGGCGCCACAGCGGAATGCGAAAAAACAGGTATTGATGCAGCAGGATCTGCCACAGGCTCTGGCGCTGCGCGGCGGTCTTGAAGAGATAGCTGTCGCGCTGTTGCGGGTCCATCGCGCTGATCAGATCATGACCGCGCAAGAAACCCAGCAACTGCTCCAGCGATTCACCATTGAGTGGCAGGCCTGGCTCGCGGTTCGCGGCTTGCAGCACCTGCTCCGGATCACCCAGGGACCAGTGTCGCAACATGCGCATCGCCGCCGCGCCAAGCTTGAAATAGCGCCCGCGCACCGGATCGGCCAAGGTCCACTGCGGCGAACCGTCCGGGTCCGGCGCCGCCGGGGACAGTTGCAGGTCCGGCCGCAGGCTCGGCAGCTCCATGCTACAGGCCTACGCTCTGGCGCAGGCCGGCCAGTGGTCTACGCAACAGGTACAACGCCAGCGGAGCACGGTCGCCGAAGACCTTCGCCGTACCTCGCAGGCCGATACGCGGCGCTTGAGCATCGAAACGCGCATCCAACCGATACGCCAGTTGCCCGGCGGCGGTAGGCTGCGCTTCATACGCCGAGCGCTCGAGCCAGGCCAGGTGCCGCTGCAACGGGTCGCTGTCGAGAAACAACGCCACTTGCGCACCGGGTTCCAGGGCAATCGCGTCGCCCACCGCCAATTCAATACGCAACTCGGCCTGGTTCGGATCGGCGATCTCCATCAGCCGCTCGCCAGTCTGCACAGGCTTGCCGAGCCAGCGCTCGGCGTCGGCGAACACCGCGATGCCGTCGCGCTCGGCGCGTACTTCGCTGCGCTTGAGCAGTTCAAGCGCGTAGTTGCGCTCGGCGCGTTTCTGTTCGACTCGGGCGGCCAGCAGGTCGATCTTCGAACTCGATTCCGCGTCGGCAAACGAGCGCTGGGAATTGGCCTTGAGTTCTGCCTCGGCCACGCCCAACGCACGCTCGGCCACATCGGCCTGGGCCTTGAGGCTGGTGCTTTCGAAACGCAGCAGCAGGTCACCGTTCTTGACGGCCTGGTTAGGCTTGACCTGGAACTCGGCGATCACCCCATCCAACGGCGCCGCCACCACCTGCCCGCCCAGCGGCACCACTTCGGCCGGGGCCAACACGGACTGGCGCACAGGGATCAGCAAGCCCAGCAACAACACCGCCACCAGGGCGACCTGGCGCTTGCGAGTCCAGCGCAGGCGCCACGGCTTGCGCGGTTGCAGCGCCAGCCACGCATGGCTGTAGGTGTCGCCCAGTTGCGACAGCAGTACTTGTTCAGGCGGGGTCCAAGGCAGGTCGCGGGCCAGCCACAAACCGCCGAACACTTGGGCCTGATGATCGATCAACGGCAGCCAGAACACTTGTCCGGCCGACAAGCTTCGCCAGTCTTCCCGAACGGATTCGCTTACCCCATCGGCGGCAATCACCCGGGCCTGCTTCAGCACCCCCTGCTTGAACAACTGCGCCACGGCCTGCTCGACGAACGCCACGAACGGCGCATTCGGCTCCACGGTGCTGACGCCGGTCACCGCCTGGACCTTGCCGGCGATCAACAACGCGGCGTGGCGAAACCCGAACAGCGCCTGGCCGTCGTTGACCAGGCTGTAGCTCAATTGCGCCGGCGTTCGTGCGGCCCGCGTATGACGCTCCAGGTCGAGGAAGCGGGCAAACACCTGCTCGGCGCTGCCCGATATCGGCGCGTTCACTTGGGCTCCGCGAAACGCGCCGTGCCGCTCATGCCCGACAGCAGGCCGCTGGCATCCGGCACGTTCGCCACCAGCAGCAGGGTCTGGCTGCCCTCATCGATGCGCGCGCCCAGGCGCTTGACCGTCGCTTGCAACGGCTTGCCGGTTTCATCGGGGATAAACGTAAAGGGCTGACCGGGCTTGAGCCTGTCCATCCAGCGTGAAGGCACCAGCAAATGGATCTCCAGGGTGCGGTTGTCGACCACATCCAGCAACGGCGCGCCGGCCGCGACGCTTTCATAACGCTGGACCTTGCGTGCCACCACCTGACCATCGAAGGGTGCGACCACGCTGCAGCGCTTGACCTGGACCTGGTACACCTGGGACTGCGCCTGGGTCTCGTTGAGCCGGGCCTCGGCCCGCGACACTTCAAACCGCCCGACTGACTTCAACGCCGCCAACTGCCGGTTATGCGCCAGTTCCTCACTGGCACCACGGCTGGCCGCCTGGGCCGCATTGAGCTGGGCCTGATAGGCCGAGCAATCGAAACGCGCCAGGGTGTCGCCCTTCTTGAACGACTCACCCTCACTGAACGGCAACTCGACGATACGCCCGGCCAACTCGCTGGCCAGCACCGCCTGATCCCGCGCCCGAAGCACCCCTCGCGCCTCGTTGCCAGACGCACTGGCCGTGGCGTTACTCTCAAGCAATGGATCGTCTGCTACAGGCGTTTGCGCCTGGACACCGCACGCTACAAAGGCCAATCCCACAACCCAACTACTTAAACGTCGCATGACCGTTACTCCCTGACGGATGGGCGGAGTCTACGACAGCGGTAGGGGGCGTCAAGGGAGTAACCGTGAAGCAAGGAGAAATCTCTGTGGCGAGGGGATTTATCCCCGCTGGACTGCGCAGCAGTCCCAAGCATGTATTCAATCTCCCTGAAGTACCGAGGCGTCAGGTTTCGAGGCTGCTACGCAGCCTAACGGGGATAAATCCCCTCGCCACAGGTTATGTGGTTGGCAGACATCGCGCTGCCTACTCCACCAACCTCAACACCCCATCGCAATACACCACCTCACGCCCCAACCACCCCACATCCACCTGAGGCAATACCGCCGAAGGTTTGCGCAATTCACGCAGCAACGTCGAGCCGTGGGACAAGCGTCCGCCCATGCGCGCGATCACGGCACGGGAGCTTTGATAGTGGGCGTGGCGGCCGGGGTCGAGGGTGTCTTCCAGCAGGATGTCCTGGCCCAAAATACCTTGGGCCTGACCCGGGTAGATCAAGAACCCACTCGCCTGCTCGGTGCCTTCACGCCCGTCCTGCCAGAAGCTGCCGTCGCGGCTGCGGATGTCCGGGTGCGGCGCGAACCAATGCGCCCGGTCCACCGTCGGCATGGCGTGATGCAAGCGAAAGAAAATCCGCATCAGGTTGTCGCGATACCATTCGCGCACCTGCAAGTAGTAACCGCGCAAGCCTGGCAGACCGGTCGAATGGGCCAGGCGAATCGTCAGGGGCCATTGTGGGAAGGTCTGCAACGGCAGTTCGGTCGGTGCCGGGCGTGGCGTCGCTGGATCGGTTTCCCAGGGCAGCCGATGCGGACTGTGTTCAAGATTGTCGTAGGCGGTCGGTGGCCGGCCCAGCCAGTCGCCGCCACTGCTGGCCAGGGCACTGGCGATGCACAAGTTGCCTTGCACCACGAACACGTAGAAACGGGTAAACCAGTCGGCCAGTTGCTGGCCGTCTGCGCCTTGTCCGGTCAGTTCCTGCAGCTCTCGGTCAAAACGTCGCAAGCCGTTTTCCAGCGTCAGCAAATGCCCGCGGGCAACGCGTTGCATGCGCAGGAACAACGGCAGCGAACGCAGCAGGCGCAGCGGCCGCCAAGGCAGGTGCGGAGTCGCGCCGCCGACCTCGCCGGCGTAGCTGCTGGCGCTGATGCCCCAGTCGGCCAGCCTGGCGAGAAACAAATCATTGTTGATATACGAAGCGCCGCCAAACACCGCCGTGAAAGGCTCGTTGTCTTGCAGCACCCGCGAGTCCCAACGCGCCATGATCGCCGGAATGCTCGCCGCCGCGCGGCGCTGGGCGTACTCCACCAACACGCTGGGTTGCGGCGGCAGGATCTCGGCGATGTTGGCCGCGGTCAGGTGGCGGCGCCAGCCATAGTCGCTGATCGGTCGGTACTGCAACAGCCAGAGTTGCGTGCCGTCCCAGGCCCATTCAACATCGCCGGGTACGTAGTGGAAGACCCGCAGCACGCCTTGGAGAAAACGCCACAGCAGGTCTGCAGTCAGGCCATGGGCGGGCTTGAAGGTGTCGCTGTTCCACGACGCGCCGAGGCGGGAAATGATCGCGCGCTCGGGGCTCACCTTGCCATCGGCCAACGATTCCAGATGCCCTTCGACCCATTCCAATTCAACGGACAGGTGACGCACGAAGGCGATCCCGGACAGCCGTGGCGTGATGAAGCGCTGCACCACCACTTCCTCGACACCTGCCGCACTCAACTCGGCAATGCGCGCCGGCACGTTGTGCGTCGGCTCGCGCAGGAACGTGGTGCTCAAGCCGGCATTGGCCGCATCGGCCTGATCCTCCCCGTAACTGGAGGAACGCACTGCCCAGAGAGCGTCCGGCTGGCTCTCCAGAAAGTTTGGCAAGCGCGGATCATCACAATCGTTGAGCGACAGCGCCGCAGGCACCGGCTGCCCAGCCAACGCCGCCAGACGCAAGCGGCCGCCTTTGGTATGCGCGACGAAACCACGTTCGCCGGATTCCAGCCACGCCGCGAATTCAGCGGGTGAATCGATCCACGGGTAATGCCCCCAGCCGGGTTTCAGGCTGATGGTCAGATCGGCACGGGCGAGAATGGCCGACCAGGCCGCCGCCTGCGCGACGCCCAGCACCTTGTCCTGATCGCCCCACACCAGTTCGACCGGGTCGGTTATCCACTCCAGCAATGGCAAGGCGGTGTCGGCACGCACCAAGTCCCAGTGCGGCACAAAGGCGCGGCAGCGAGCATAGCCGGCGCCCATGCGCTGGTACTGCGCGGGCGTCCAGGACTGGCTGGAAAATTTGCGGGCAAACAGCGTCGGTTTGTTCGCCAGCAGCCAGTGAATGGTCTTGCGAATCGACAGCGGCGACATCAACGCCGGCAGCCGTCGCTGCCACAAAAACGCACCCACCGGCGCCAACAACACACTGCGACAAAAATGCCCCGGCTGACGTTGCAAGGCGTGCAGCACCAGCAAGGCGTTGACCCCGACCGCCATGATCGCGCTGCCCTTGTCCGTTGCCGCCAGCAACGCCTGGGCGTAGGCCGCCAAGTCTTCGCAGGGAGCCTGAGGGTTGTTGCCGAAGCCGGGCAGTTCCAGCGGCACCACGTCATGGTGTTGAAAGTGCGGCAACGCATCGTCCCACCAATCGGCAGCGCTTCCGTTGCCAGCCAGCAGGTACATCCGGGGCTTGCTCATGGGCGCTCCTCAGGCCAGGTCGCGCAGGGCAGCGCCAAGCGTCGGGTAACGGAACGTATAGCCCGCCTCGACGAGACGACTAGGCAGCACACGTTGGCCGTCGAAAAACAACTGAGCCATTTCGCCTGCCAAAGCACGCACCGGCGCGGCGGGAATGTGGAACCACACCGGGCGCTTGAGCACCTTGCCGACGCTTTCGGCGAACAGCGCCTGACTGACCGTTTCTGGCGCCACCAGGTTGTAGGTGCCACTCAGGCTTTCGTCATCGAAGGCCCGGGCGATCACTTGGATCACGTCGTCGCGGTGCACCCAACTCATGATTTGCCGACCGTCACCCATCCGCCCGCCAAACCCCAGGCGAAATGGAATCAGCAACGGCAACAACGCACCGCCCGGGCCAAACACCACGCCCAGGCGCATCACCACCTGCCGCACACCCAATTCGGTGGCGGGCCGGGCTGAGGCTTCCCAACGCACACAGAGTTCAGCCATGAAGCCATCGCCCTGGGTGGCGCTTTCATCGAGACTTTCACTGGCGTCACGCACGCCATAAAAACCGACGGCCGACGCCTGTATCCACAACGCCGGTTTGTGCCGGGCGTTTTTCAACCAGGTCATCAAGGCTTCGGTGGTATTGACCCGGCTGGCGATGAGTTGCGCCTGGCGCGCGGGGCTCCAGCGCGGCCCGGCCACCGGTGCGCCTGCCAGGTTGATCACCACATCGAAGGTTTCGTCATGACCCAGCTTGCCCAGGGAGCGCAGGCAACGGGCGCGGCCATCAAACAGATAGGCCGCTTTCAATGGATCGCGAGCCAGCACGCTGACTGTGTGCCCGGCGTCGAGCAATTGATTGACCAGCGTCTCGCCGATAAACCCGGTGCCACCCGTGACCAGCACGCGCTTGTAGGCACCACCGGCAAACGGGTTGGCGGGCTTGCCCGCGCGCTGCATGCGCAAGGCCGCCAAGCCGTCGCGAATCCCCGAGGCCGTGACCCCGATGGCGAACAAGGTCAGCAGCCAACCGCGCCAGCCCAGGTCGATCGCGCTCAGGCCGGTGGGCAAACTCGCCCACTGCGCCAGTTGCACGCCGTACAGCGCGAAGAAGGCCCCGCCGTTGACCGCCAGCACCGTGTGCATGATGCGCTCGATGGCGGGCAGCTTGCGGCTACGGTCCTCGACCACGAAATCCCAGAGCGTCAGGCCGATCTCCAGTGCGAACAGCAACGCAATGACGATCGCCCAAGTCCCCTCGAAGGCCAAGTGCGCCATGCCCAGGAACAGGATCCCGTAGAAGCACGAGCGCAGGGCGTGGATGGAGAGCTCCAGTCGGGCACTGTGGCGATAGGGCAAGGCGACGGTGAGTTCGTGGTGGTACAGGGTATCCAGCGCACCGAGGATCGCCTGGGCAATCAGCAGGGTGATGGCCCAGTCCAGCAGTGAAAAGTCAGGCATGGTTTGAATCACTCGACGCGTTGTCAGTCAGGGAGGTGCGGCGGTCGTGGCGATAGAGCCAGAACAGCGGCGGCAATAAAACGAGCAGAGCCAGGCTGTCGAACCATAGGTGGGACCAGACCCGTGCCTGGGCGGAAATCAGCATGTCCTGGGGCGCCCAGAGCAGGATGCCGGCGATCAGCCAGCCCCACGGCATGGCGCTCTTCAGGCGATTGCCGATATGGACGAGGGCGAGCATGTACAGCCCATAGCTCTGCAATGTGGCGCCGAACAAGGCCAGCCACCAGACCTGTTGCGCGCGGGCCGTGACGGGCACTGAGTCGGCTCCCCAGAAAGCCTGTTCGATATTCTGCAGATAACCGTCGAGCAAGCCCGAATGACCGGCCCAGGTCAGCGTGACGCCGGCGAGCAGATGCATCAGGGCGGCGGCATATAACCAAACGACCAGGGCTTTGCGAAGGGGACTGTGAGGGGGTGGCATTCCATGTCCTGAAGGCTTGCTTGAGGGCGGCCAGTCTAAAGGAAATGGAGAGGGCTTTACTTGGCTAATTGTGGCGTGGGGATTTAGCGAAATGTCACACCGCCCTCTGGACCGTAGGAGCTGTGTAGGAGCTGTCGAGTGCAACGAGGCTGCGATCTTTCCCTAGACACTTGAGTCCCAAGATCGCAGCCTCGTTGCACTCGTCAGTTCCTACAGGGTGCAGCCCAGCGGAGCGGTGTGCAGCTTGCATACAGCAAGGTCCTAGGAGATTTCCTTCAAGTTGCGGCGATGTTGGTGAACTTGTCCGGCTCGGGGCTCACCGCTAGTCTGGGTTTGTCACTGAAAAAACGGTGACACGGACGTGCAAGTCCGGGTAAAAGAACGCCAAATAATGCCACCAGCCATTCAATGAGCATTCGTGCCCGTGTTTTATGGCGGCTGTGTGTGGGGAGACCTTCGGGTCTGCCGAGGTTTTTTTGGTGGTTCCTACTCGGTCTTGCACACCCTCACATAGCTGCCACCCTTATATCGCGTGCAAGCGAGCTAGGGCGGCTCTGATTGAATAGGAAGCCAAAACATGTTCAAGGTAACTCCGAATCCGCCAGGAAGCCCTGGCAACTCCGACAAGTCCTCAAAAACCAAAAAACTCGACGAAGCCGCCGAGCGCGTCCTCGACTACTACCTCAATCCCAAACCCACCGATGAAGCCTCGGGCAAAACCCAAACCGCCCAACTCTTCATGGTCGCCCCTGATATCGACACCGAAACCCTGTTGGCCAATGCCTCCGAAGATCTGCTGTCCATCAGCGCCATCGCCGCCGACCTGGCTGATGATGTCGACGGTTCGCGCCGCAGCGTCATCCTGGCGATCAGCCGGATGGCTGATGGGGTGCATTTGTTGGTGGAAAGGGCGATGGATCGGCTTGAGGTTCAAGCGGCGGGCTGACATGCCTGTGGTGAGTTGAAGATTGCCATCGCGAGCAAGCTCGCTCCCACATGGGTTTTGTGTCGAACCCAATATCGAGACACAACACCACCCCACTGTGGGAGCGAGCTTGCTCGCGATGGCGTCAGCCCAGACAACCCATAACCCGTGGCGAGGGAGCTTGCTCCCGCTGGCCTGCGAAGCAGGCCCCCAGCATTCCTTCAGGCAACCCGCATGGCCCGGTTTGCGACTGCTGCGCAGCCGAGCGGGAGCAAGCTCCCTCGCCACAAAGGTGTACTACCGAATCACCGCTGCATCCCCCAGCGCTTCACCGTCACCCGCTCCAGACTGTCGAACACCAGATTCTCCACCAGCAACCCGATCAGAATCACCACCGCCAACCCGGCAAAGACCTTGTCGGTGTACAGCTCGTTGCGGTTCTGGAAGATGTACCAACCCAGGCCTCCTTTGCCGCTGGTGGCGCCGAACACCAGTTCGGCGGCGATCAGGGTACGCCAGGCGAAGGCCCAGCCGATCTTCAGCCCGGCGAGGATCGACGGCAGCGCCGCCGGAATCAGGATGAACAGCACAAAACGCAGGCCCTTGAGCCCGTAGTTGCGCCCGGCCATGCGCAGCGTTTCCGACACACCGAGAAACCCCGAATACATGTTCAACGCCAGTGCCCACAGCACCGAATGCACCAGCACGAAAATCAGGCTGTTCTGCCCCAGGCCAAACCACAAGAGGGCCAGCGGCAACAGGGCGATGGCCGGCAATGGATTGAACATCGACGTCAGGGTGCTGAGCAAGTCGCGACCGAACTGGGTCGACACGGCCAGCGTGGTCAAGCCAAACGCCAGGACGATCCCCAGCAGATAGCCCTTGAGCAGCACCACCAGGGAAATCCACACCTTGCCCAGCAGCTCGCCGCTGAGCAAACCGTCGTACAACGCGCTGGCGGTCTGCAAGAAGCTCGGCAGCAGCAGGTCGTTATTCTGGTATCGGGCCACGCCCTCCCACACCAGCGCCAGCAGCAACAGGATCAGGCTTTTGCGCAACCAACCCTGTTGCCAGAGGCGCTGGCCCAAGGGCAACTCGCGCTCCAGTGGCACGTGGGTCAGGGGTTGCAGATCGACTTCGTACTCTTCGCGCGCAGGCGATAACTGGCTCATGGAACGCTCCCCTTAATACGCGATGCGGATGTCGGTGAAATCCAGCTCACGCTCGATTTCCGGCGACTGGCTTTCATCGAACAGCAACCGATGAATCCGCCGCGCCGTGTGCTGGAACCCCACGCCGCCGAGGCTGTGCAGATCGTATTGATGGCTGTGGATTTCCGCCCGTACCCTTCCTGGGTGCGGTGACAGCAGCAGGATGCGATTGCCCACCACCAACGCTTCTTCGATGGAGTGAGTGACGAAAAGCAGGGTGAAACGCACCTCTTCCCAAAGCAGCAGCAACTCTTCCTGCATCTTGCGTCGGGTCAGGGCATCGAGGGCGGCGAAGGGCTCGTCCATCAGCAGGATTTTCGGTTGCATCGCCAGCGCTCGGGCAATCGCGACGCGGGCCTTCATCCCACCGGACAAGGTGTGTGGGTAGGCATCGGCAAACGCCGCCAGGCCGACTTTGTCGAGATAGTGCAGTGCCCGCTCCTCGGCCTCGCGACGCTTAAGCGTGCCGGATGCCAGCAACGCGAACATCACGTTCTGCTTCACGGTTTTCCAGGGCGGCAGTTGATCGAACTCCTGGAACACCACGATCCGATCCGGTCCCGGCGCGCTGACAGTCTGGCCTTGCAAACGAATCTCGCCTTCGCACGGCGTGATGAAGCCGCCAATGGCCTTGAGCAAAGTGGACTTGCCGCAGCCCGATGGGCCGAGCAGTACGAAACGGTCCGCCGGATCGACTTCGAAACTCACTTGGTGAGTGGCCCGCACCACCCGCTGCGGGGTGCGGTATTCAAGGCTGACATTATCCACGGACAACAACGCGGTACCGGTGGAAGTGGGGTTGCTGGCCGCGTGGCCTTGCAAAAGCGCGTTCATGACAATCAGCTCCCCTGCAGCGGTTTGGCGTCCTGGAAGAAATAATCTTCCCACGACGCCGGTTTGTTCTTGATCGCGCCGACGCGGTAGAGGAACTCGGCCAGCGGGTAGGTATTTTTCGGGCTGACGGTAAATTCGATCTGCGGGTTGTCGATGATCTTCAGCAACGTCGCCCGGTCGATCTTGGCCTTGGTTACCCGCAGGTAAGTGTCCGCCGCCGCGCCTTTGTCCTTCTGAGCGAATTCGGCCGCTTCGGTCAGCGCCTCGACGAATGCCTTGTAGGTTTTCGGGTTTTCATCGCGGAATTTCTCGGTGGCGAACAGCACCGTGGGCGAATTCGGCCCGAGCACGTCATAGGAGTTGAGCACCACGTGGACGTTGGGGTTTTGCAGGGCCTGATCCTGGAACGGCGGGTTGGAAAAGTGCCCGGTCAACTCGGTGCCGCCGGCAATCAACGCCGCCGTGGCGTCCGGATGCGGAACCGCCAGGGTGTACTTGTCGAGGCGATTGAAGTCCTTGTCGCCCCACTGTTTCGCGGCGGCGTATTGCAGCAAACGCGACTGCACCGAAACGCCCACCGCCGGCACCGCGATGCGGTCCTGCTCGGTGAAGTCGGCGATGGTCTTGACGTTCGGGTTGTTGCTCAACAGGTAATAAGGGAAGTTGCCCAGGGAGGCCACGGCCTTGACGTTCTGTTTGCCGCGGGTGCGGTCCCAGACCGTCAGCAACGGCCCGACGCCGGCCCCGGCAATATCGATAGAGCCCGACAGCAACGCATCGTTGACCGCCGCGCCGCCCGACAATTGGGTCCAGTCGACCTTTATCTCGATGCCCTCCTGTTTGCCGTATTTTTCGATCAATTGTTGATCGCGGACCACGTTCAGCAACAGGTAAACGATGCCGAACTGCTCGGCGATACGAATCTCGCCCTCGGCGTGGGCGCTGGCCGGCGCGACCAGGCTGCCGGCCAGCAAGCTGAACCCCAGGCCGATGGCGGCCAGCGGTGCAAAAGCAATGCGTTTGGACATGGAGATTCTCCGGGCTCTTTGCGCGAGGCGCAGCCGATCAGAAAGGGGCGTCGCCCTGGATGGTGGTGCGATACAGCTTGCGGCGCAGATGACTCGGGCAACCGGCGGCCAAGTGGATCAGCGAGCGGTTGTCCCAGAACACCAGGTCATGGGGCTGCCATTGATGGCGATAGATGTTCTGCGGCAGCACGCTGTGGGCATACAGTTCGGCCAGCAGCGCTGCGCTTTCGTCCTCCGGCAGACCGACGATGCGGGTGGTGAACCCCTCGCTGACGAACAACGCCTTGCGCCCGGTTTCCGGGTGGGTGCGTACGATCGGATGCACCACTTCGGCGACCTGGGCCAGTTGCTCCGGCGTGAGCGTCGGGCGCCAGTTGCCTTCGAATTTGGTTTCGCTGTAGCGCGCCGTGTAGGAGTGCGCCGCCGAACGGCCTTCCACGGCTTTACGCAGCGCTTCGGGCAGAGCGTCCCAGGCTTTGTGCATGTCGGCGAACAGCGTGTCGCCGCCTTCGCTCGGCAGTTCCTGGGCGTGGAGCATCGAGCCGAGGCTGGGCAGTTCTTTATAGGAGAGGTCCGAATGCCAGAACTTGCCAGCATCGCCGAGACCGACGGATTGGCCGTTTTCGATGATGTTGGAGACGATGAGGATTTCCGGATGTCCGGCCAACAGGAACTGCTTGAGCACATGGATCTGCAGCACGCCAAAACGGCGGCTGAAGGCGATCTGTTGTTCCGGGGTGATGCGTTGGTCGCGGAACACCACGACGTGATAGTCCAGGTGTGCGCGGTGGATGCGGGCGAAATCCTGGTCGTTGACCGGTCGGGACAGGTCCAGCCCGACGATTTCGGCGCCTACGGCATCGCGCAACGGACGGATTTCGAACGACTGCGGGGCAATGTTCGCGATAGGTGAATCTGGAGAATAAGAGACGGCTGACATACATCACTCCCACGCACAGCGCGCTTGAACAGGCGCGCAATCGATCAAAACTCACGGCGTTACCGTGTTGGTTTGTGTCGTGCGGCGCGCCGATTGGTCGGCAGGTACGCAGGGGGATGACTTTAAAGGCATAAGAACAGTAATTTAAATACCGTTAACGAATAACGATATGACCTGGAGTTTTGCACCGCACCGCTGTGGGAGCAAGGCTTGCCCGCGATGAAGACAACGCGATCCGAGGCGCCTGTTTAGCGAGCAAGCTTTGCCCCCACACATGGGAATGTAGCCAAGGATGCTCTGCGCTCCGAAAAGCGTGACGCGGAGCGTCACAGGAGGCATTCCCACGCGGAGCGTGGGAACGATCAACCAACGATCAACCAGGGCGCTACCGCTCGTGCAACGCCTCGGACCGGGCCTTGATGATGGGCTTGAGCAGGTAGCTGAGCACGGTTTTCTTGCCGGTGATGATGTCCACCGACGCCACCATGCCCGGAATGATCAGCAGCGGTTTTTCATCGGTGCCCAGGTGGCTGCGTTCGGTGCGCAGCTTGATGACGTAGTAGGTGGTTTTCTTGTCTTCATCGGTGATGGTGTCGGCGCCGATCTGTTCCAGCTTGGCTTTCATCCCGCCGTAGATGGTGTAGTCGTACGCGGTGAATTTCACCGTGGCGTCCTGGCCGGGGTGCAGGAAGGCGATGTCCTGAGGACGGATTTTCGCTTCCACCAGGATGGTGTCGTCCAGCGGCACGATTTCCACCAGGTCGCTGCCGGGCTGGATCACGCCGCCGATGGTGTTCACCAGCAACTTGTTGACGATGCCGCGCACGGGCGACGTCACCAGGGTCCGGCTCACCCGATCTTCCAGGGCTTTGCCAGTGGCCTGGGCCTTGTTCAGGTCGGTGCGAGCTTCGTTGAGCTGCGTCAAGGCTTCGCTGCGGAACTTGCCACGGGTCTCGTCGATCTTGCGCTGTACTTCCTTGATCGCCGATTCGGCACGCGGGATCGCCAACGTCGTGGCGTCCAGTTGCCCACGGGTCTCGACCTCGGCGCGCTTGAGCCGCAGCACTTCCACTGGCGACACCGCGCCCTGTGCCACCAGCGGCTCGGACATGTTGATTTCCTGGCGTTGCAGCGCCAGGCCGGAGCGGTACTGCGCCTGCTTGGACACGAATTCGCGCAGTTCCTGCTGGCGCTGGATCAACTGCTCCTGCAAGCCGCCGATTTCATCGTGCAACTGCTGGCGGCGGCTGAGGTACAGCGACTCCTCGCTGGCGGCCTGGCCCGGCACCGCCTTGAGCACATCGGCCGGGAAGTTGAGCGGCCGGGCG
>Ga0065704_10070258_pt1 | contig 46158 bp, 29 predicted proteins | sample SwiRhicommuniRL2_FD_59091 | JGI IMG/M metagenome (GOLD analysis project Ga0065704, IMG submission 59091) | Switchgrass rhizosphere bacterial communities from Rose Lake, Michigan, USA - RL2 v2 (version 2) | ecosystem: Host-associated > Plants > Roots > Rhizosphere > Soil | place: East Lansing, MI | reverse complement strand
ATTATCATATATATAATTGACATATTTTATTTTATGATTTATAAAAAAATATTATATTTCCTAACTAATGTTATTCTTATTCTTCATAATTTGCTAGCCTCGAAATCAACTACTGATTTATAATTAAATAAATAAGACAGGAAAGAGTACAAATCTAACAGTTGTTTAATGGAGAGAAATTCTAACAAATTCTAACATTTTTAACTTCCCATAAATTTTATAGTTTTATATATTTTATTTTCCAATTCTTACATATATAAATTTATTTAAATTCTTCTACTATTTAAATATCATATTTTAGATCATATTTTAGTATATATATATTTATATTATCTTATTATCTTTTTATCTTAGAACATTCTTTAGTAAAATCATTATGGACTAACATATGTTTGTCAATTCTGTCTTTGAAATATATACTTTGACATAATATTTCAGTTAAGGTTTCAGTAAAATCAAATTTATTTAGAATCAGAAAATGTCTAGTAAAAGTATCTGCTCTAGACTGAGCTCTGGTAAAACCTGATTTATTAATGATGAAATACCTCGTAAAATGTGTAGAAGAACTTCTATCTATAATATCATTTCTTATATCTCTATTTTTTTTAAGTTTCACTATTTCTAAACGTTCTTTTATATCTTCTTGAAAGTTACTTCTTTTTAAAAGTTCATAATCTACAAAATCATCTATATCTATTTCATTAAAGGTATATATTAATATGCTGTTCATTTTTATGAAGTATTGTATAGGATTATTATAATTTGTCTAAATATTCAACATGTATTGAATTACATAATCTGAGAAATAGAATACTGAGCGTAGAGTATTCTAAATTACTGAAGAAATCGGAGTGAATATTAGTGGACAATTAGTAATTACTGATGTTTAGTGAAATCGGAGTAAATATTAGGGAGAATTAGTGAGATTGAGGAAATTGAAGTGAATATCATTGGATATCATTCACTTATAATGAATATTAGCGAGATTTAATGGAACATTTGGAATTTTTGAATCTTCGCTCCACTCAGCTTACTATTAGTAGTAACTAAGACTATTAATTGAGTTACTGAGTTGCAGTATTTATTATCTTCTTAGAAATCAGTTTCCAGAGAGAGCTTATCGTTTCACTCATAGTTATCTATATGCAGTACATTCACATCGGTCGATTCAGCTACACTAATATTGACCAACATTGCCTCTACTATCTCAATTAATAAGTGGACTAACCAATTAGACCCCACTATATCATATATGAGTTCCCAGTAATCTTAAAGAGTAATTGCCCACCTTATTCTAGATGTAATGTAGATTACGTAATCTTGAGAAATACTGAGGAAATACTGAGGAAATACTGAGGAAATACTGAGGAAATACTGAGGAAATACTCAGCAAATACTCAGCAAATACTTCTCTACTCTCGGTATTTGTTTGAGTACTTTTGCATACGAAATATTCAATACTATTCGTCACCTTTCAAAACTTCGTGACGTTATCCACGTGATTTATCAACTTCTTGGGTGCTTATAAATTCAGTATATTCTCACATCTTCGGTAGCTAGCGGGACGTCTGAATATTTGAGCTTTCACTAGAAGTATATTATGTTAGATTACTATTTAAATATGTATGTAATTATCACTTGTAGATGTAATATTCACTACTAGATGTAATATTCACTACTAGATGTAATATTCACTACTAGATGTAATATTCACTACTAGATGTAATATTCACTACTAGATGTAATATTCACTAGTAGAAGGAATTGTTCACTAATAAATGTAATTGTTCTCTATAATTATTCTCATTAATTTCAATTGGATATTAATTTTTCTCACTATTATTTACCAATTTCAATTTTGCACCGATTATTCTCGCTAATATCTGATTATTCTCACTAACAGCACTAATCGTTCTAACTAATACTTCGAACAGGACCGAAATCTCCACTAATAGTGGTGTTATCAGCCCAGCTATAGCATTGTATGATCGTTGATTCACGCATCTGACACAGATCTCAATCAAGCAACTACGCTTCGCTCAGCTACTTGAGTTCGTCACTATTCCTCACTATTCTCCTTTTACCCATTCTCAATTTTTCTCCATTTTTCATTTTTCATTTTCATCTTCCACCACTTCTTCTTCTCCATTACCGCCACCATGTTCAGAAACACATTCAATCTCGCTAAATCTGTCACCAAGACCGGCTCCGCTGGCTCTGCCAGACTTTTCTCGTCCACCCCACCCGTCCTCGGTACCAAGGTCTTCTTTAAAACTTCCATCGACGGTGTGGCCCAGGACCAAATCACCTTCGAACTTTATGACGACGTTGTCCCTAAAACCACAGAAAACTTCCGTGCTTTGTGTACTGGTGAAAAAGGGTTCGGTTACGCCGGCTCCATCTTCCACCGTGTCATCCCCCAATTTATGTTACAGGGAGGAGACTTTGAAACCGGCCGTGGGTACGGTGGAAAATCCATCTATGGAAAAAGTTTCCCTGACGAAAACTTCGACAAGAAACACACCAAGCCGGGTTTATTATCCATGGCTAACTCCGGGCCAAACACCAACGGGTCCCAATTTTTTGTCACTACTGTTCCATGTAACTGGTTAGACGGAAAACACGTTGTTTTTGGTGAAGTTGTGGAGGGTTACGACGTGGTCAAGAAGATTGAAGGTTTAGGTAGTGGTAGTGGAAAGCCTAAGGGTGAGATAGTTATTGAGGAAAGTGGTGAATTGTAAGCTGGTAGGATATTGAGGAGAGTGGTAGCCTTGAGTGATTTAGTTCCTAGAGCAAATTTTTAGTTTCTTCAGCTAGCGAATTTCTAGAGTTTCTAGTAACTTCAGCTAGCGGTTGGTTGGTTTACTTGTTATAATAATATATTGGTGAGAATGAGTTACTTGTCGTTATATTTAATGATGGAATTCTATTGGTTCTCACTATTTAGTGAATTATTATATCAATTAGCCGTCAAATGAGATGATAACTCCGCTAAAATTCGCTAATTTTCACTATTTAGCGATGTTCTAAGCAGTTTTCACAATTTGGTGACGACTTGCTTAAATTATCGCTAATTAGTGATTGGCTGAACATTTCAGCTTGTTTTCACGAACCTAATCGAAGTCATAGACTCTGATCTAAGCTTTCGTTATGAATAGTTTTGTTGATGTGTCACTAGCCCTCTCTAGCCCCCAACCCTCCCACCTCTCTCTAGCTCTCTCTAGCTCTCAGTAAATAGTACAAAAAACGATGATTTAACAATTTAGTGCGCCAGTAGCGCAGAATCCCCGTAGTTTAGATATCTAGCTGATCTAACTCGCTAGATCCTTAGGAGAGATAATTAGACAACCAGTAAGTCGTTGCGTTGCTAGATCTATCAGTAACTAGAGCTGGATAGCAAAGACCACTTGAACTCCTCACTAGATACCTCACTAACTTAATGTGAAGCTAGGAGATTTGTACTAGTAGCCAGTATACCTGCTAAGTTGTACTGGTTTAGTAGTTATATGTAAGCTCTATTCCTCACTAGAAGCTTTGTATAAGCGAAATTGCTTGTGGGATTTACAAGATTTAACCGTAAAATCTCACAAGGATGGATAAGAAGAAAACTTTAGGGATTCATGGGTCACTAGAATTAGAAGTATTAGCTGTAGAGTTCTCACTATTAACAGTAGAACTCTCACTAGACACTAAATTCATCACTAACTCTCGCTAGGGCTCTCTAAATAATATATCGTCATTATTTATTGTATATATATTAATAAATAGTGACATGGAAATGACAATTGTTCACCAGTAGTGCTGGCTCGCCACCGCCAAGAGAGCCACCAGCGGAGTCTTGCGGGTCTAGACTAGCGTGGTTACTAACTCTCTTAGATGTCGCGTTATAACATGTTACCACGTCATAATGTATGGAATTGGTAGGGGTAGAATTTGGTGCTACCTGAAAATGGGGAGAGACCAGCGAGGATAGCTGGAAGTTTAGCGGGAAAGGTGAAAGTTTAACGAGAAAACATGAAAGATAAGTGAGGAATATGAAAGTTGTGGTAGCAACTTAGCAGGTCTTTCCAGACCGAAACTCACGAGATTTTGATCAGGCTTGTGAGTAGACTCGTCGGCCGTTCTAGGGTAGATTTAATCTAAAGAAAACATGTAAACTCTGAAAAGTCAGCGATTAGTGAGTTTCTTTGCGAAGAATCTCACCAATACCCATCAAAAACCACCAGACAAAGAAATCAGAAGTTTCGAGGACAATTCTAGACAGTTCTAGACAGTTCTTGAAAGATTTTGGGGACTTATCATTGCTATGCTGAGATTTCTTCAAAATTGTCGGTTTACTAGTTAGACTCAAAAAGACCAGTGAAAAATCGCTGAAAATCAGTGGAAAATCGTTGAAATACCAGCAAGAACAGACAACACCGGATTAATTGGATAAGTCCGTGATAAATCCGAGATAAGTCCGTGTTGAAAAGGTCATCAGCTTAAATAACATTAATGAACCTCGTACTTTCTCTCTCTAGATATACTTTCTCACTCACTGGGGACTGAAACCGATAATTTGTGTCCTGTTAAACTTCGACGTTGATGATTTCCGGTTTATGCTAAATTGTCCACTCTTTCTTACTTTTCAATCAATAGAAACTTTTCAAATCTCTCAAATCTCTCAGATCTCTCGTCACATTCGAATCTCTCACTACGCTTGAGATCATTTTACTCTCAGATCTCTCGAAAACTCTCGCTACGCTCAAGATTTCTTAGATCTCCACTCTCTCATTCCTCTCCACTTGTGGAACCAACCCCTTTGGCAACTTCTTCTTCAACTCACCCAAACGATCATAGTCTCCACCCAAAATCCTGGCCACTACCAAATCGTCTCTATCTCTAATTTCTCTGTCACTCTTGCCCTGGTTACTCAAGAACTCCTTGGCCTTTTCGGTATCACCTCTAAAGTATTCCTCCATGGCTCTCAATCTCAATTCCTTTTCGGCCCAGTCTGGACCATCCAATTCTCTCCTCTTCATCTGTGCTGTGTACTTGGAATATCCTACGTAGGCGAAAATCGGTAACACCAAGTAGAAGTATGGAAATTCCCAACCTTCGGCTTTTTCAGTTTCTCTAACGATCTTCCATTTGAGCTCACCGGTCACATCGTCCTTGTATGGAATCTTATCGATGATCTTTCCTGCGTCTTTGGTAACGAACTGGAAGTTGGTCAAATCCTGTGAGTTGTCCTTGAATAAATCCAACTGTTCTCTAGGAATTCCGGGAAGAAGAAAGTTCCATTCCGAGTGGTTACGTTGGTAGTATAAATTCTGAAGTTCGGCGATGGTTTTAAACTCGGTTTCGGATGGAACTCGAGGGGTCCCGTCGGGGTTGGCGTAGATTTTGGTCACCGAACTTAACGAGTCGAGTTTCGTACGGATTTCTTGTTCTAGCGGGAAGTTGAACTTGCCGACTTTGTATTTGAGTAACGAAGTTAACGGGAACTTGAATGTGAATCTCATCTTGGTGGTGGTGGTGGTGGAGGAGTTGTGATGTTTAGTTTTGACTTGGTTTTTATTGGATGAAAAATGAGATTGTTAAAGTGCAAAAAATTGAGAACGAGCTGGGAGGTATTTTTTAGTTATTGGTGGTAGAAATGATGGTGTTGGGGCTCTAGTGAAAGGAATGGTGAGAGTATTAGTTAGTGGATTATTAAACTCTTTCAGTTAACTTTTATCATCCATTTAGAGGTGTTTAGAGGGAGCTAGTGTGCTTTAGTGATTTGCAGGTTAGAGAAAACCTGTAATCTCAACAAACCCATCTCACTATAGATTAGGACAACTCCACCAATTTTGGTGATTTGGAGCTGGTTCAAAGTCTGTTATGGAATGGTGGTCATTTTAGAGTTGGCCTGTTAGCAAAATTTCATTGAGTGGTCGGAAATAGGTTTATTATTGGGTCCTAGACAATGGAATAGTTTACAGGTTGCATTTATATACAGGGGTGTGTGGCTTATATACAGGATCATATAACTAAGAAGGTCCTTCAAGACTGTGAAGTATTGAGATGGTGAAAAGGCGAAACAGTGAAGTCATCGGGCTAAATAAGCGTAAGACCGCAGAACTGAGTAGAATCTTTTTTCAGAAGACACAGTTATTATGGGAAGTGTAAAGTCAGTTATTTTGAAATTTAGGCTCCAGATCAATGGATTGTGGATGAAATACTCAGTAGGCTCAGATAGACACCACTAGGTCCACGAGACACCACTAGACACCTCTAGTCTCCTCTAGTATCCAGCTTTTTACTTGCTCTCTCTGCTCACATTATATTCCAAGCACTATTACCTTCTCATCTTTGTAAAAGTCCTGACCAGCAGCTCTTTAGGATGTGCAACTAAATGAAAGTTCTGAATATTCCCAGTTGTTAGGTTACGAATTGATAACTCTAACTCCCACTAACTCCCACTAACCCTCACTAATATTTTAGATTATTCTCCACTATACTTTTTCTACACTTTTGTTGATCCAAAGCCAGAAAACCCCATCATTTCTGTCATAGGCTTGGAATCCTCGTCATCTGTATCCACGATCTCGTCCGCTTTATTACTCCCCTTCACCATTTTCCTCCTTTCTCTCCTCCTCATTCTCTTTTTCTCTTCAAATTTCTCTCTTCTCGCTACTCTCTCCCTAAAACTAATATTCTCCGATCCTTGCTGACTCTTGTTCCGTATCAGGGTCGCTACGAGTGAGTTTATTGTCGCTATGACCTGCTGAGTACTTGCACGAGATATGCCGCCGTCCAACTTCTCCAATTCTTCGTCGTCGCCATCATTATTGCTGACTTTAGCGACATGCTGGGGTGTGTTGAGATGTTCTATCAACGCTAAATTGTCACGAAACGAAACATTACACAACGGACAGAAGAAGCCAAACCGTTTATTATTCCCATGGGACGCCAGCGAGTTTAGGGGGTTGATCAAATTGTATGTTTTTACTGCCGCTAACAGATCTTTAAGTAACTTCTCTCGCTGTTGTAGGTATGAAAGTTTGTCGTTATTAGGGAGAGCTACGGGGTCTGATTTCTTAGTTTTTTTGATGTCATTAGCGTATGCCTCAACATTCCATGACTTCCGTCCATACTGATCAACAGTTACCTTTTCCATACTGTAATGGTGGAGTAAATGAATCAGAGAAGGTGTAAATTTATATGTTAGAGATTTAGATATTAGTGCAATAGTAGGATTTGGGTAGTGTATTTACCGATATTAGTGAGAAAAATGAAAATCACGGTAAATTTAGTGAGAAAGAATGGAACTTTTATTGAGGTTTAGAAAGATTTTAGTGAGCACTATGAAAAATAGCTAGTATTTATAAACTAACTATTTAATATCTAGTGAGAAATAGTTAAATTATTCAATACTAATAATATGGGGAACGATATCCTAAATATGATGAAACAGGGGCTGAAAACTTTAGGAAAAGTGGCCAAGTCTGAGGTGGTAAGGCCTGCCACAGAGAAGTTGGGGCTAGGGAAAGAATTAGTGAAGAAATTAGCGAAAGACAAAGTCGATTTAGTTGTGAAGCTGCGAGAATCGAGTCTAGGGACGGCTAAACCAAAAATTCCACAAAGCTTCGCCAGCAGATGGACAATAGTCGGTACCCACTTGATTAAAAATTTGCCGCTAGATGTGAAACTCCCCAATTTTGATAGAATTGCAACAGAAGACGCAGAATTAGTAGCAGAAGAGCTGGTGGGTGAGAGATCTAGGGAAATACTGACGGGGAAAGACTCGCTAGAGATACTGAAAGAATCTCAGGAGATACTGAAAGACTCTCTAGTGTCTCAGACTGGCCTCCATTGCGTAAGTTCTTACTCTGAGACACGTCTCTCTATAAAAATAGCAGCCTTCGACCTCGATGGGACGCTAATTCACACAAAGTCGGGACAAAAGTTCGCCAGATCTAGCAACGACTGGCGTTGGTTCAATTCTGAAACTCTCCCTACCCTCCAGCGACTCTCCCACGACCATCTCTTGGTAATCTTCACTAACCAGGGAGGCGTGGTGGCCAACAGGGCCAACAAATCATACACAAACTTCACTGGAAGAGTCAACCAAATCGTCAGCGAGATCCATAAAACTATCGCCAGTGACATTTTGGTCTTCGCTGCCTCGAAGAAACCCAAAGTATCGTCAAATCACGATCTCAGCATGAGGAAACCTGAAACCGGGATGTGGACGGAGTTGGTAAAGTATTTGGAGGGTTTAGGAGTCGCTGTGGATCTAGCGAGAAGTTTTTATGTTGGCGACGCTGCTGGAAGGGACGGTGACTTTCTGGATAGTGATAAAGTGTTTGGAGAACAATGTAGGCTAAATTTTAAGGTACCCGAGGAAGTGTTTTGTCAGAAATAATCTAGTGAAGAAGTTAGTGAAAATATGGTGAGTGTCTGATGGTATTAGTATGGTAATTGGGCTGAGGCTAAGACTAAATTGCACTAGTGTTAGTGAGAACCTCATCATTCTTAAGGAGACTCCATGAAGGTTAGCGAGAACCTAACGAAAGTCCACTATAATTGGTTAGAGAATTACAAGAGTTAGCAATAATCAACAGAAGCTGTACCCTCTCAACATCTTCACGGGAACAGAATTCACTAGTAACAATCTACAACAATCACAATTATCTCATTATTGGTGTATTTATATTAAACAAGTTGTGTTTGGAACTATTTACATGAATTTCCGAAATTGATATGTCCACCAAATTATTTCGGAATGGCGGTCCAAAATGCTGTTGAACTAAGATTGTTCCTAAGTGTTGGATGAGTTAAGTATGTCCTGTTCCTGAAGAGTTCCGTAGGAATTAACATAAAATTTTGTTACCACTGGAGCCTTTAGATGGTGATTTTGGTTGGACTCGGTGATGGTTGGTGAAGATTCGAATAGCAGTTGCTTCCGAGAGAGACCTCTTCAGATTTAATCAGGCTACTATATCTCTTGCAGAAATTATCAAATTTCAACAGTGAGCAGAGTGAGCTCCGAAATCTCTAGAAAATGAGATATCCCTAAGGAGGATTTAGAAATAGTCATTTTGAACAACTGTTTACTCAGACAGCTCAGACAGCTCAGACAGCTATTTCAATACAAGAAGGTTGAAATCTCTGAGGTTTATACAGAAAGCCTTTCATATGTAAACTTGTTGTCACTAGAAATCACTAGAAACCACTAGAAACCACTAGAAACCACTCGCTTTGCTCCACTCTTCGCTCCGCTCATCGTTTCGCTCCTAAAAATCCTCTAAAGCAATCTCCATCAACTTCTCATCCATCTCATCAAATCTCGAAGTAATTGTCCTTGCCCTTCCTACAGTCTCAAAGTATCCATGAACATTGTTGATCAACCGCACCTTGTCTACATCCTCATTCTTCAACTCATTCATAACGTCATAGTGCAAAATGAGACATTTCTGGATCCCTGAGACGTCGTTTTCAAACTTGATAGCCTCTTCAGTAGACTGAGGATAGTTCTTGAGAATAAAATTGGTGTCAAACGTTCCAGATCTTGTGGTCAAGAAAATCTGCAACTCTTCTTTGATTAAAGCAGTGATAAGCCCTCTTGGAAATGACTTTCCCTGTTCTTTCAAGTCCTGGAGGAGATACGAGTACTTTCTCGACTCATCTTTGAGTTCCTGTTCGATCAATTCTTGAGGATCAATGATTCTAACGTTTTTCTCTGGTTCTAATGCTTGTAATCTGTTAGCTATTTTGGTTACAGTCTCGTCGGCGTGGACGTATGGTACCACGTAGAACTTAAATTTGTCGTTGAGTTCGTTGTCAATCAACTTGTGACGTCTCTTTAAACCCGTCTCACGTTCGTAGTCCAAGAACTCACGGTCGCTGTTGAAGGAAGTTTTGGGTTTTTTGCTTTTGTCAACTTTCTGGCCAGCAAAGTATAGGGTTGCTGACGAGAAGAGGAATACATAGAAGATGTAACGGAGTTTTGGTGCCTCGTTCTTGTCCATACCAGAACGTTTAGCATAGGAACGACTGGATGTATATGGAGTCACTGGAATTTGTCTTTGAGTCAATCTTGCAGCTAATTTTCTTGAACTGGTGATAGCGGAAAAACTTCTCTCGCTAGATCTCACACCTCTAGATATTTCTCTAGAAATCGAAGCATTGTTTAAATGGCGAACAGTTCTACCAAACATCTTCTTGTGTGGAATTATTAGATTTCAATTGGCTGATGAATTTTTGTTATAGGTTGCGGATTAAACAGTTGGCACGTGACTTAACTTCGCGGGAATTGGAAATAACCTCCACACGTGACTTGATGATCACGTGACCCATTTCCTCAAACCAGAAGAATTTTTCAACCAACCACCAACTCCAAGAGACGAACAGTTTACCAAGATCGATTGGATAGAAAGATCTTGATAATCACGACATCATAATCACGACATCGGAACCTTATAATATCCATATAGGCAGAAAAAGGCAGAAAAATCGACACTTTCATTCTACAAATAAAATACTTTTCATTATCCTATCCATAGTCACAATACATCACAACTTGTAACTCACAATGTCGCTCGTACATCTCGCCAACTTTTGTGCCCATCTCAAGAACTGCACCAACGTCAACATATCAACCACTTCAGTACCGTTTTCCCGTCTCCACTTGGAAGTGGCCCGTGGTTTATACAAAGAAGGGTTTATCTCACTGATCCAGAAAGGATCTACAAGCGGACCAGACTTGAAGCCCGTGGAAGTAACTCCAGACAACATCGCCACCAGAAGATTGTGGTTGGGATTAAAGTATCGTAATAACCAGCCAGTGGTGAGGGATATCTCGTTGATCTCCAGACCAGGAAGAAAGGTGAATTTGACGACCGAAGAGGTCAAGGCTTTGGCCTCGGGATTGCCAGTGAGGTTCATCAAAGCGTTACAGCCAGCGGAGTCGATATTTTTGAAGTCCTCCGGCGATAATGAGGTAGTGGAGATCCAAGAGGCTGCTAAGAGAGGCTTGAAGGGATTGGTTTTGTATAGAGTGAAGTAATCTCTGTAACATATCTATTCACCATTCTCTTGCTGCTACTATATGGCTTCTCGTGTTGCATCTCTCGGTTCAAGCAAGGCTACTTCCTAGTATACTGGTAGTATATGCTGAACCTCATTCCAGGTCCTCTAGTACCAGCTCGAAGTACCATCTGGATGTGGTCAATATGGCTTAGAGCTGTTAGGATCTGAATATCTAAGAAGATCTGAATATCTAAGAAGATCTGAATATCTAAGAAGATCTGAATATCTAAGAAGATCTTAAAATCTACCACACTTCTGTGTGATACTAAGTGGTCTCTGAATTACCAGACATTGTATATGTTAGTAGAATATCATAGTGTACATAGAAAAATTCTACAAATATTGATAAAGATCTTGCACTGATTAGTGAGCAGTGACAACCATCCACATAAAAGTTCATGGTCTTATTAGTAGAGATTGATGGGGTATAACATACTTGAGTATTTTCTTGGATACTGTAGATAAAACTCACTTGACGAGGGCAAAATTTACGCTTGAGGCGCTAATCACTCTAGGCACTTTAATACACTCTAGCGACACTACGCCAAGTTTCGCCATTTTTATCAGATTAATTAATGGGGGAACTTCTTCGGATCATATTCTAACTTTTGAAGGCATCATTGATTCCTCATTAAAAGGCGACTTTCTTTGAACCTCCTGTTCCGTTCCATGGCGTCATATCTACTTGCCAGCCCTTCCATGCCATTAACCTCTCCCTGAAATCCTCAGTTTCCTTCTTTGAAACGTCATGCTTTGATTCGGAGGCGTAGTAGTTAGTGGTGAATATTGGCTTTGCAGGTTTCAACGGAGTTTTAGGTGGAGGTGGAGCAGCATGGAACGCTCCAGGAACTGAAGAAGAATTAAACAGGTCAATTTCTGCTCTAAGTTCCGCTATGGTGTCGTTCAAATCCATTTTGGCCAACTTCAAGTCGGTGTTTTCGTTACGGAGTTTCTTGATGGTATTTTTTTGCAGCTCTATGGTTGCTTTTAAGGTCGTAACATCATCAGAAGGTGCCGGGGTAGAGAATGATGAGACATCAGCAGAACGTGGAGAGACAGTTCCAAATTGTGGATCTTTAAGCGATTCACCTATGATTTCTGGAACATCTACAGCCGATATTTGTTCGGCAGAGTCAGCTTCGATTTTTCTTGCTTCTGCCAAAGCGCACTCGTAAATTTCTTTATCTGTTGGAGGTGAATGGGACACTTGTGAACGTTCGGGGATATATTTTCCAGGTGGTTTTGAAGCAGGAGCGTCGGCATTTGTAGAGTTTTTGGACTCTTCAGGGTCCTTTATTTCTTGAGTAGGTACGACAGTATCCTTGTCAGCTTTCTCTAATCCGTCAGCTGTGTCATCTTTAGGGATTTTAGCGTCATATTTAGAGGTTTCAGAGTCGTTTTTAGCGATTTCGGTGTCGTCTTCAGTGCGCTCCTTTGTGTTCTCTTTAGCGCCTTCTTCAACTGTCTCTCCAGTCTCGCTGATTTTCTCACTCTCCACTACAGCATCGGCTGCTTCTTCAGCTGCGTCTTCAGCTGCGACTTCAGTCGCGTCTTCCCCTGCTTCCCCTGCTTCCCCTGCCTCGGCGACTTCTCCCTTTGCCTTCTTCGACTTCTTCTTTTTCTTCTTCTTCAATTCTTCAAACTTCTTTCTTGCTGCTTCCACTCTCTGGTCTTTGGTCAATTCTGCATCAGGCGACAATTCTTTGGCTGGCTCTGCAGACATTTTGGTGTTCTCCTAGTGTATACGTTAAGGGATTGTGTTGCCAATTCTGTTGTAAGTTCGATTGTCGCGAGATTTGGGATTTGACTGAATCGTGTCGTGACACAGGCCAAAATTCTTGTCCCAAAATATAACTCTATGTCATAAAATGTCGCGCAATATTTATCATTTAATGCTTCATGGGGTAATTCTATCCAAGGATGTTGAAACACCTCTAGTGACAATTTAGGAGCTGTCACTTGTTTATCGCTAAAAGTCCATGAAATCCTGATAGCTTAGAATCTCGCTCTGTCTATTTTCTATTTACCAGGTTCTGTACAACTTCTGTGGGGTTACAATGTAAGCTCTAGCTAGCACTCGGTGTAGCAGCGGAATTATGACCTTATCTAACGGCTTTCTCGGTAATATTTCCCCTATCTCGACCCTTCAGCCTAACTCTCTCACAAAAGGCTGGAACCTGGTGATGTTTTATCGAATCGACTCAGTAATTATTCGGACCCATCTCTGTTAGTGACTCACTGCAACTAAAGACTTTCTTGAATCCCAGTAAGGAGAGCAGCGACTTAGAAATGAGTTTGTCATTAGAAGGTAACACTATATAAATAACTTTGCTCTTTGGTTAGTGGTTATTGGTTAACATTCCTGGCTAAACCCCTCGCTATACCTTGCTACAACTTGCTACTACTCGGTGACTCACGTTTGTTCCATCTTTATCGGCCCCGCTAACTTCTCACGGCAACCCAATCCCTTCCTGTAAAATATATAAGGGGACGCAAATCCATAATTTTTCTGCCTGTATATATATCAATTCTCCGTTGGTTGCATATTCACGTGATATATTATGCAGGATTCAATGGCTGCAAATGTTGACTCTTCCAACATAGAACTTGTTGACCGACCAAGCCATTCTCGTATGGACTCTTCAGAGATAGAAATATTACGGCCAAGTCATACTCGCACAGAGCTAATCAGACCAAGCTATTCTCGTATAGATTCCATTCAAGAAATAGAACTAGTCAAACCAACGTATCCTCGTATAGGTTCTACCCAAAATTTGACCCACAGAAAAGTACCTGATGTACCGGTTCATATTATGTACGGGTCAGAGACTGATCCAGACCGTTTTCCAGACGGTGGATTGGCTGCAAATTTAGTTGTTTTGGGCTGTTTTGTAGGCTTGATTGCAGATTTTGGTATTGCAAACAGTATGGGAGCCATCCAGTCGTATATATCTACCCATCAGTTACTCACAGAGAAAGAAACTAATGTCAGTTGGGTGTTTTCGTTACATTTAGGTGTGATGTATATTGGAGGAGTGATTTTCGGAGAGTTATTTGATAAGTTTGGAGCCAAACGGCCATTGTTCGCCGGAATGATTATCATGTGCTTAGGGTTGATTGCGACTGCAGAAAGCAAGACACTTTGGCAGTTCATTTTATCGTTTAGTGTTCTTACAGCAATTGGAACTTCGATTGCGATGGCGCCGTTGATTTCGGTGATAAGCCATTGGTTCTTGCGCAAACGAGCAATGGCCGTTTCCATCGCAACAGTGGGAGGTTTGGTGGGGTCCTCATGTTTTGCGGTGATGTTACAGAAATTATATGGCAGTGTTGGGTTTAAGTGGGCCATTAGAATCTTGGCCTTGATTTGTGGAGCATGTATGATGGTCCTGGTGATCTTGGTGAAAGAGAGGAAGATGGAGCCTACTAATATCCAATCTACTGAGAGAACAGCATCTACCCCTACCAACCAAAACTCCACAACATCTACAATTACTCCAGATTTAGGAATTAACCCATTTTCTGAGTCTACAGCTGAAATAATTTCAGAGAACGTTGATTCAAACACTCCAAAGGATGGGATTTTCAAAACCACTCTCAAGTTTCTTCAATCAGCTCTAGACTTTTCTATTCTCAAGGATTCTAGGTTTGTTCTCCTTACGTTGGCGGTGTTCCTAGCCGAAATCGTCTCCATGAGTACGCTTACGTTTCTTTCTTCGTATGCTATAACACTAGGAGTTGCTGAGGGTAGAGCTTACTTACTTCTCACACTAGTCAATGTCTGTGGCATTCCGTCACGACTTGTCTCGGGATTTGCTGCTGATAAGTATGGCCGGTTCAATGTCATGATCTTCACGTCGTTCCTTACCACTATCGTGGTGTTTGCAATCTGGTTCCCGGCTAAAGGTAACGTTACGCAACTATACATCTTTGCGGTGCTCTTTGGAATCTCTACATCAGCAGTTATTCTGCTTATTCCAGCCTGTGCTGGTCAGATATGTCCCGCCGAGTCGTTTGGTAAAGTTTATGGAACATTGTACTTTTTTTTGGGGCCCTTGACGATTCTAGGGATGTATTTTGCTTCACTTGTTATTGGTAAAGGAAATGCACAGACTTACAGACATTTTGTGTTGTATGAGGGAGGATTGCTGGTACTTTGTTTGATTACTTGGATTATGGCTAGGTATACTGCTGTAGGATGGAAGATTTGTAAGTTCTAGTGGTAACAGTTGAGATATTCGTTGCTTTTGCTGGAAAGGATAATTCTGGGGGTTATTAGTTGACTAATTATTGGTTCGCAGTATCAACAGTAAATGAGTTATATTAAGTAACTTTTTCTGGTTAATTTTCTAGGGGCCATCGTTCACTATTCCATATCAGAATTTTCTCTGGTCCATAATTATGGGGTTATGACCAGTGAACTCGGTATTTGATGATAAATATTCATGAATGATTTATGGCTGGTACGTATTTCATGGCATTTCATGATATTTCATGATACTTACTGGTATTTACTGCTTGGTTCACTCACTACGTCGATATTTCCTTGATATACCCAGAAATTATTATTGTTTCCCTCAGAAACTTCACCTCTCACCACTGATCAATTTCTGATAATACTTCCACCATATGGACTTCGTGTATCACTACTCTAGTTATATCACATGTGAGTTTCTAATACATGGAATTACTCTCTGAATAGCTCAAAGTACAATTGAAGAGACTATAAATTGATAAGAACCTGGACCACTTATCTTGGAGTTGCCGGAACTTGCACTTTTTGAACCCAATAATCCATATTACAAAATCCACGGATGCAAAAATTCTTATTCATACTGACTATCGACTAGTAGACTTAACGAAAGAATGTTCAAGCAGAAGAAGCAAAAAGATTTGAACTTGAGGAGTTCTAGGCTAGCACAATTGTAGGTTATCGCAGTTTTAAGCTAGCACAATTTCTCATTTCATCACTTCAGTCCGAAATACATAAATTGCAATCAAGCTGAATATTATCGCATCCTTTCATCCAAAATTGTTCATATTATAGATATTAATATAATAATATAGAGTGGATGATATTTAGCAGCTATAGAAGAACAACTTTCATCTTTACTAACTTCATATAATTTTCAAGAGCCATCGCTATTTTTATTTGGTTTTTAATTAGGTGCTTTACCTACACTGTAACAAAATAGGCAAAAACCAATTTGAATTATATCCTTGTAAAGATTCTCCATTAGCTCATGTAGATTTAGTTGACTCCTGTATATTTAGTTAAATCCTTTCCAGGTTTCCTCCTTCTTTATCGTTTTCCATTGGTTAGAATAAGATGAAAAATATAGATTATTATTATAAATTTTACTTCCAGTATTAGTATTAAAATGTTTACCATCGCTCCATCATATTACTGCCCTATATATACTTTCCATGAATTGCCTTAGTAGTATCAATAGCAATTTCAAATCATTTCATAGACCTCTACTAACATATTTCATATATGCTAAATTAGGTCATATGTGTAGAAATAGTGTGTTATAGCATTTCCCTCGTAATATATTCACGATCTGCATTAAATAGAGAAGGATATTGTAAATTTGTACAAAGATCTATAGATAGAGATGTATATATTTGCAACTTAGTGAAATCTAACTTACTAATATAACCTTGAAAAAATTAGCCATTAACATGAGTTTGTTCTACAAGACTTTTTCAAGCTACAAGTGATTGATATGCTAAATATCCCATACCTGCTTCACTCAAGCATATTAATCTACTTTATTTTTAAATAAACAAATAATATTGGCATATTTGAATAACGGGGCTACGATTCTATTAGCTCAGAGCACTGAGATTCGCCTTATAGTTCACAACCTGGCGACTAGATTCCATCAATGCCTTATATGTTTTGTTCCCTGTGACTAGATTCTACCAATGCCTTATATGTTTTGGTACCCTGCGAAGTGGCTGAACCTCAAAGGTTATGGAATAATTTCTAATAAAGTGAAAAAAATCTTCAACTATATCTCTGCAACTACAACGGTATCAAAGTCAACTCAAAAAATCGCTCATTTGTGAATTTGCTGACTCGCTGACTCGTCATCTTTGCATCATATCTACAAATCGCTGGGTCTCGCTGGGTTTCCACGGTCAGCTTCTCTTCTTTTGATATTATTTCCTATATATAGACAACGTGAAAATTTTGACACATAACTCCGTGGTTTAAAAAATAAATTATTGTCAAGTGCTAAGCGAAGCGTGCAGACTCGGGAAGTTTACGGACCGTTGAATTCAACAGCGATGTTTAGCGATCCATACTGACTCCGGAAGAATGGGAATAATACGGACCGTTGAATTACTTCAACAGCCATGTTTAGCGAGGCGCGCTGACTCCGGAAGTATACGGACCGTCGAATTACTTCAACAGCCCTACCTAGCAAAGCTTCCTAACTCCGGAAGTATATGTACAGTTAAATTACTTAGAACCATGCATCACAAGACGACTTGAGACATTTTAATAATTCTGAGATTTCAAGAGGCTTTTAGATTAGGATATTGTGACAGAGACATTAGTTCCAGAGACATTATGCGACATCACAAGAAGTCAAAGATACGAAAATGAGTCTCTCTATTTTCACTCCCCCAGTTAGCCACTAAAATATCTGACACATATCTGACACTTCTGTGGCTTACTAACTATTCATCTGTCATTTACTAACCTTCGCTGTTTATTAGATTCAAGCGAGCCTTATTGGTTATTGATTAATTGACTGACTTCATCAATCTACTTTTGACATGCTTACATAATCGCACCTTGAAGGTTACGAAATTTTCATCACCTTGGTGGTTGCCAATTAGCCAGATGGATATAAAAGAATTGGGATATGCCAAGAAGATTATGGATGCGTCATTATAGTATCAAGGTCTAAAACAGTATTAGTTTACTCCAGAAACCTTTTTATAATTATTTCTAGAACAAGAACCTGTAATCTAGCTCTATCATACTAGATCTGCAGACATTTATTCACATCTTAACTCCTTATAAACCTGCAATCAGACAAAAATCAATGGATCTTATTGCTGACTTAGTATTCTCCAAGAGAGAGGATACCTGTGAAAGCGGAAATGAATACAACGGTGAGTTGTTGGGTGCCCGTATCTCATCTGTGTTTGTTGTGCTTATCGCATCATCGTTTGGTGCTTTCTTCCCTATTCTTTCCTCCAGATATTCGTTTATCCGTATGCCTCCAATTTGTTTCTTTGTGGCCAAATACTTTGGTTCCGGTGTCATTATCGCAACAGCATTTATCCACTTGTTACAACCTGCAAACGAAGCATTAAGTGAGGAATGTTTGGGAGGAACCTTTGCCGAATACCCGTGGGCCTTTGCTATCTCGTTGATGACATTATTCGCCATGTTCTTCGCTGAACTTTTAGCCTATAGAGCTGTTGAAAACAAGGTTGCTGGCCAATCCCATTCCCATTTCGGTGACGAAGGTTTATACGTGAAGAAGTATGCTGACGAAGAAGACGATGTCGTAAAAGACGGACAAAAATCTGATGCAGACTTTTCTCAAGATCTCGAAAATCCCTTGCCTAACCCATACCCATCCCACTTCTCCCATGCTGCTGAACACCAAGACAAAGAAGTCTTAGATACTCCCGTCAACGACGAGAACAAGGAACAATACTACGGCCAATTGTTGAACGTGTTTGTTTTGGAATTCGGTGTCGTATTCCATTCCGTTTTCGTTGGTATTGCTTTAGCCGTCTCCGGCGAAGAGTTCAAGACTTTATACGTTGTTGTAGTGTTCCACCAGTTGTTTGAAGGTTTGGGTTTGGGTACCAGAATCGCAACTACTTTGTGGCCAAAGGACAAAAGATGGACTCCATGGTTATTGGCCGGTGCGTATGGTATTTGTACTCCAATTGCCATTGCTGCTGGTTTGGGTGTCAGAACCACGTATCCTCCTGGATCCAGAAGAGCATTGATCACTAACGGTTGTTTTGACGCTATTTCCTCGGGAATTTTGTTGTATACCGGAATTGTCGAGTTGATGGCTCATGAATTCTTGTATTCTAATGAGTTCAAGGGTGATAAAGGGTTCAAGATGATGTTGTGGGCATTCTTCACTATGTGTTGGGGTGCTGGTTTGATGGCTTTGTTAGGAAAGTGGGCTTGAGTACCGAGCGTAGCGAGGATATTCTCGCTAAATTTTCCCTGGCCAGCTCTTGTGAGTGGTTTTCTCAGATTTAATATTATTAATACTTTATAGACAAAATTTTATTTCATAATTATTAGTGAGCGTAGTCACAATGTAGATGATAAATTCGTGAGTTATTCAGCAATTTAATCGTCAACTCTCGGTAGTTAGGGCATTGATGCGTTTTAGCATGAATTTTGCTCTCTTATTCTCTCTAGTATCGGCTCACAAAATCCCTTCAATGACTATATTTCTTATTTCAGCGAATTTCTTAATTTACTTACCAAGCTAGATTAAGTGGTTGCTACTATATAATTTATTCACTCGGATAGTCGCTAGTTCACAAGACATTTCCGTTCCATCTGTCGAAAAACCAATATTGAATTCCTAACATATTTAATTCCGTTATTTGTGCCTCTATTCTGTTGCCCTCTTAAAATTTCGAGAGATCCTAAATATTCACCGCCTGGAGATTTCATGACTTTAATAAAACCCGGTTTTCATATTTTCTGATATTCTTCACTAATAAATTTTAGAAATCTCTTATTTTCTGGATCTCTTACTGGATCCCTTTCTTATCATCGTCAATTTTATATGACCCTAGTCTTGAATTAGTATGACAACGTAATTTGGAATGGGTGCAAAATCTCATATTGGGACGTGTGTGTACCAAAACAATCGTAAACTAACAAACTGTAGAACTATCTGATGAAAGAAGTTGAGAGAAATTGTGGTTTCTATCATGAGCTCTAGAATTTTGATCCCCGGACCAACTTTCTCGAAAACTGCTTGAAATTGGTACACAAGGCTAAATTGAAGGCTAGTGAGGTGAGTTCTCGAGGTGGTTTAAGCCGTATTTTTTGACACTAGTCTTCCGAATAGTAACCTCATAATGAGAGTTTAGTTATAGCGAGAGACATGTTAAGCTCGTGGGCTTCACAGTAGCCTAGGAAAAGTTTTGACCTTATATGAAGAATCATCATGAATTCCAGTGAGTAGAAATAATTCCATTTCCTAGCCAGTACCTGTTTCATTGAGGCCTATAATCTCCCAAACACTAAGAAGACACATTGTTGAGTTCTACATTATTAATTATATCTCTCCCAGGCCGTACTCTAGGTGACAGAAAGTTACCAGCTCGCAGCCTCGAATACTAGGCGAGCCATAAGTACAAAATTAGCGACTTCCTACATAAAGACGACTGCTGTCGTTATTTTAATGAGTCTCCAGTCAATACTTCAACACTTCAATTTCCACTGTATTGACATTACCAACTTGAATCACGCTAACAAACTTCGTGGTTTAATATCTGATCTCGCGGTTTGCTGGGTATTTCCCGATGAACTCCGGGTTGTTATCACATCTATATTGGTTCCTGTGATTCGTGAGATCTCCCTCGGAAGACAATCTTCAGATAACTGTACGTAGTGGATAATTCTGGGTGTCTATTACCAAGATCTATTATTAGGGTGGTGGCCTCGGTAGTCTCTTGCTTAGGCTGCTTTTCTCTAGCTTTGCTACAGTTTTACTGGTACAGTCTCAGGATTATTTTTCATACCTCTACAAATTTTATCCTGCTTGGAGAACAGTTTTTGGTATCCATATTTAACACCGATTCTCCAGACAATATGGACTTTATGATCTCGCTATGAAAAGTAGGTGAAATTTAAATAGCAATCAGTCTCAATTAGTCTCAATAAATCTCGAGAACTAATCTCGCAAATTAGTCTCACTAGCAACTCACTAACTATTCTTATAGATAACTAGTCTAACAAGGCTCGCCAATTAATGTCAATAACTATTCACAGTCTTACCTTGTCCGATACCGATGAATTTAGGGGTTATCTCGCTAGCTCGTCCTCGAAACCCTCTGATCCTTCACCACCACACCTGTTTGAAAAAAGACCTCCGATCGGAGTCGCGTAAATTAAAGTATCAATTCTTCTCACTAGTTCTTTCCACCACAACTACCAATGTTTAAATCTATACCAACTCGTACATTACGACTCGCGGTTCGTCATTCTGAACGTACTAGTGTGATTCGTGGGAATTCTACTCCATGTCGTCAGTATTCGTCTATTCCTGAGATCAAATCCGGTCCTCCCCGGTTACCCAAGGAACAGCAAGAAGAGTTTGAGAAACTCCAACGTATTGCTAATTCCCAAGCAGCTATCGATCAGTACAACCAGCAAGACTCAAATGCCGATGGAACTCCTAAGAATTTAACTCTTGAAAAAACTGATATTGGTGGGTTCCAGTATTTCAAGACCATCCCGGAGTTTGAGGGTGATGTGAACCCAAAGACGGGGGAGAGAGGGGGGCCAAAGCAGGATCCCTTGAGACATGCAAACGAGTGGGCGTTTAACGGAAGAGTTACCGATTTTTAGGAAGATAGGTGGAGTAGTATGAGAGTTTGAGTCAAGAGTTGCTACAGAACAAGTTATTGAATTCCAGGTTGGGGAATTTCTCATGATAGTCGATTATTTCCAGGTTTCTGTTGATTTGCATGTTTCCTCTAATTTCCACTGACTTCCACTTCTCGAACTACTTATTCCCCCCGTTATCTCCTCTCTAATTCCCCAGGTTTCCAGCTCATTTTATTTACGGTTATATCTGATCCTGAGCTGTACGTTTCTGATAATTTCCGAACCCCAGTTACCTCTTCTTTTCTAGTTCTTTCTTGCATGCCTCTCGTGTTAATTATAGTAGAAGACATGTACGTTTTGAGTAAATAGAGGCACTTATCTAACGTTGTAAGAAGGTAGTAGACAATACTATCGCTAAATCAGGCTCTTGTAACTACTTTACTATCGCTAATCAGGCCACAAATCAAGATACTGTAACCAATCTACTCATGTTATCACTAGCTCTCGCTATTGTACTGGTGCACTTTCAAATGCTAACTAATTTCGCAACCAGAATTTTCATTCTCCCACTAATTCCTGCTTCGTTCCTCACTATTATTCTTAATAATTTAATTCTCTCCCTATTTATTTTTCCTAACTACTTCTCGCGTGCTCACAATTTCTTGGTCTTCTCCATATTCAACCAAACTATGTCCACATGGATTTCGATCCCCTCTCACTATTCACGGCTCCAGAGTCTCGAGAAGATTCAATAGAAACCCACAACACTTTGGTTTCTATTCCCAAGGAAGAGCTGGAAAGTCCCAAAGTTACTTTGGAAACTCCCCAAGATTCAGATGCTCATCTCCATCCACTTCACACTCTAGATCTTCCTCTACTCCAACTCCAACCGCCAGCAAATGTTCTTTTAACGGTTCTCCTTCTATTATCTCCCAACGAGGTATGCAATTTTTCTCCCTACGAAAAGTCAACTACCGAGGAGAAGGAAGAACTACTGACGATTTTCCAGGACAAGGGTGTGCTGGAGTTGGTCGATAATGCTATGCAATGGTTGCAGGTTTACTGTCCACGCTTCGATTCCAAGTTGAAACTTTCGTATTTGCTGTCTCTAGGTGAGTCACTAAAGACCCAGCAAGAATATAATTCGTACTTGACGAGATTAATTTCCAGTGATTTGTCGTGGATCAACGATGATGAACAAGAATTGATCAGAAATCAGACAAGTTTAAGAATTTCCGAAACTTGCGGACGTACTGCTCAGCCGGAAATTGTCAGGAAGATTGCTATTGAGAACTTGGACAGATTTATCTACTTGAAGGAGCCCTCTTTGACCAGTGATAATCTTGGGTTGAAGACATGGGGCTCGTCTTTGATATTGGGGAGCAGGCTTGTAAAGGTGGCAAATCTTGGGGTTGGAAATGTTTCCCAGGAAACTTTTCCTCCAACGCATCCTCTTCTTAGCGGAAACGTTTTAGAATTAGGATCAGGAACTGGTCTAGTTGGAATGACTTGTTCCATCCTTGGTTTTCCAACCACGCTTACAGACCTCGCCGAAATTGTTCCAAACTTGCAAGAAAATGTCACACTTAATAATATAGAAGCCAATGTGCTGGAGTTGAACTGGTGTGACCCTTCATCTTTTATAGAAAAGTATGGAAATATAGATTTCCAGACAATTGTCGTCAGTGACCCAATCTACTCGTCACAACATCCATACTGGGTCATAAATATGGTTGACCAGTTTTTGGAACATGGAATGAGTGCTAGAGTATTGATCCAACTCCCATTAAGACCATCCTATGAGAACGAACGAGCCTTACTCTGGAGCTTGTTCGAAAAACACAATTTCCTACAAGTACAACATGAAATAGAGGATGGATTTGATGATTTTGGGGAGATGAAGTTCTGTTTCAAAATGTATATAAGAGACACGAAGAGCGACGTGTAAATAGACAGAATTTTTGGTGGAGATGTAGCGTCTGGATATGAAGTAGCATATTGTCTGTCCGAAAAATGTCTGAAAGTATGTCTATTTGATAAAAGATTTATCTATTAATGGTTTGAAAATATGTCTATACACTCATGAATATTAGTATTATTCTAACGAGATATATTCTTCTTAGTCGCTAATCTTCAAGGGAGCGTGTCGGTAACTTAGAGACACGGCATTCACGAAATGACCTAAGTTTGCCGGCTAGCGGCTAGGTGAATATAGAAATGTCTCACGCCTGGTGGTCCTGACTATATATAATCCTCCAACTTCCTCAATCTTTTGACTGCATCCTCTAAAATCTCGTCGTCCTTACAAACGGCAAATCTCAAACACTTCTCTAAACCATTTCCAACTCTGTGGCCGGGGAATAAGAATTCTGTTGGAGGGATCCCTACGACACCGATTTCCTTGATCAACCAATAAGCAAGCTTGAAATCAAGAGTTCTATCGGAAATAGCTTGTGGGAACTGGTAATCATGGGGAACCTTGATTTTCAGCAAGTTCACCAATAAAAAGTAGCCACCCTGTGCCGTGGTATACGGGAATCCTAAGTCGTCGAAAACCTTTGTAAAAAGCTCGTACTTTCTGATATAGTCCTGTCTGGTGGTCTCGAAATAGTCTCTCTTCTCGGCTTCAATATATCCTTGAGCAACAGCTTCTTGTAACGGGGCAGGAGTGGAGAAACAAATTCTGGTATGGGCAGCAGTCACATATTTAATAAGATTTGCAGGGCCCTGGACATATCCAACTCTCCAACCGGTAGCGGCAAACGACTTTCCAGCAGACCCAATAGTAAAAGTTCTCTCAGCCAACTCAGGCAACTCTTCAAGAGCAGCAGGTCTCGGAAATTTGTCGGTGAAATACAAATTATCATAGACTTCGTCACTTACAAGAATCAAGTTGTTCTCGATGACGATCTTTCCGAGTCTCACCAATTCCTCCACTGTGAACACCTTACCGATGGGGTTGTGAGGAGTGTTGATGATGATCAACTTTGTTCTTGCGGTGATTGCTGCATCCAAAGCTTCCCAGTCAATTTCCCAGTCATTTCCGGAAACTGTCTGGGAATTGAATTTCTCCGGGAATTTTAAATTGACATATTTGACTTTTGCTCCCGTCATTTCGATGTTGGGGACATACTGGTCAAAGAAGGGTTCAAACACTACCACCTCGTCTCCGGGGGTAAGGAACCCAAAGAACACTGAAAAAATCCCTTCATTGGCTCCGGTAGTGATTTGTACTTGGTCCAACAGAACTTCTCTGCCGAACGCCTTGGAATAGTGTCTGGCGACTTCTCTAAGCAAGTTAGGGTTTCCTCTTGCTGGGGCATACTGGTTGAACTGGGGAATTTCCAATGCCTTCTCGACGGCGCTAATGGCAAATCCAGGTGGTCTGTACGAGAAAAATCCTTGCCCCAAGTTGACAATCGGTTTCCCGGATTCAGCTTGTGCAGCAGCAGCTGTTTCGTTGATCAACGACCATACATCCTTCTGTCCAGGTTTCTGGAAGAAGTACGGGTTATGGAGAGACTCTGGCGAGGTGCTTACTGTTTTACTGGTTGTCATTTGTTTGCTAAGTTTGAGTTTGTTTGGTATTTTGAACAACGTCTTGAACATTAAAGAAGAAGTCGTTGATAATTAGTCACCATTGTGGCTCCTATAGCGAGATACAAGTCACGTGAGGTGATAAGGAAATTTGATGTTAGAGATACAATGGCGGGCGGGAAGTTGTGGATTATGAGAGGCGACGGTTGTAGAGATATAGACAATAAAATATTTTATTAGACGTAGAGCCTAGGGATAGCCTACTATGTCTGGGTTAGGATCAATAGTAATATTGGGATACTAGATAGAACACAATATTGTGCCTAATATTGCTAGAATATTAGATGAAAAAAATGGTGCAATGGCGAAAACTAGGGAAAGTTTTGAGAGATTTGTGCAAAACTAGCAAGGATTGTGGGAAATTGTGCAAAATCGAGCAGAGTTTATTGAGAAATAATGGAAATTTTGTGGATTTTCCCAAAATTAGTATAGAATTTTATTCCTGGTAGATCAATGTGGAATGCGATTCAGGCCCGAGCTTTCGGTCCCAAAATTTGGCTGCGAAAACCCCATCTCCAGTTGTCCCATGTCTTACTCCCTTGGTATCTATCTCAAATTTCCGTTTATATAATAAATAGGTCTATACAGTTATGGGTTTAGGGGAAATCAGATCAGAGATCTGTTGGGAGACTGTTGATTTTTGGGGTTGTTCTTGGTAACTTTTCTCTTCAGAGCTTTCATCTCCAGAGCTCTCCACTCTCCCGGCACCGCCCACTAAAGACAAAAACGATTCCAAAGAATTTCCACTCTTGTAACCCTCTTCAACCACCCATGGTTCACTTCCCTCTGGTTTTTGAATAACCTCACAAGCATAACCTGTGACTAAAAGACCAGGAGGTCTTGAGCCACAAGATGCAACAGCATCAGCGACATTCTCCAAGGTGGTCCTTATGACTCTTTGGTCAGCACAGGATCCTCTCTCTATAATCGCCACCGGAAGTTTGGGATCCCAACCTTTCTCCAGTATTAACAGGGGGATCAACTCGGCGACTCGATGAAGAGCCATCAAAAATACAGTGGTCCGCGATTTATTGAACTCCGGTAAGTTAGGCAACACTCCACGACGTCCTGTTCCAGTGCAGATCAAAACTTGGTCGGCCACGTCTCTATGTGTGGCAGGGATGTTTGCTAAAACTGGAGCCGCCAAAGCAGATGTGATTCCGGGCAAAACTACGGGGGTGAAGCCGCGTTCCTTGAAGTAATTGTACTCTTCCCCACCACGCCCAAATATGTATGGATCTCCTTGTTTTAGTCTGACGACTTTTTCGCCCCTCTCCAACCCTTCGAGTCCCTTTTCTAAGAGCTCCTGTTGGGCACGTTCTGCGTTTCCGGGGAATTTCCGAGCGATAAAGAGTTTCGTACGGTTTCTAGGAATAAGATCAAGAACTTGTTGTGGGACAAGCTTGTCAGCGAGGATCAAGTCAGCAGTATTAATTTCCTGTAAAGCTCCAAGGGTTAAGAGGGAAACTGAGCCGGGACCAGATCCTATGAGTGAAATCGATCCTTTTTTAGTAAGTGTAAGTAACTTGGAAATGCCTTGTGGGGAATTTCCAATCGAACTGGAAATATCTTGGTTTTGTTCCTGCTTGTGTTTCTTGTATGCCCCTTTTAAATCTTCGAGCTCCACTTCTCCCAACTTGTTCAACGGAAAGTATTCCACAATCTGGCTCAACCATCTGGTTCTCTGTAATTTCCTTTCCTCCCTACTCATTTCAAATTCCTTTACCAAACTATTCAATTTTGTCTGTATAGCATCGTCGTCGTGTTCTCCGATCATATCCTGCAACTCTACCTGATCTTCTTCTTGTATGATTTTTCGAAGTTTACCAATTTTATCACAGATTTCTCCAATATTGGGTGGAAGTGAGTTGGCCAACTCTCGCTTGATCTTAGCAGCGAGCTTACACCCTTTTCCTGAGGTTGAAACTCCCAACTGAAAGTCTCCTGAAGTGAAAGTTGACAATAACGTAAACGTACTGAATTCTGGCGAGTCTGACGTATTGATGGGGATTCTTAACTTCTTGCAAGTGGTATATATGTCGTGTTTCAACTCTTTTTGCGATATTGGTAGTGTCACAAATACTCTATCTATGACGTTGTCCACCTCTGGACGTCCCAGGGTTTTTAAATGGTGCGTTATCAAGTCTATTGATAAATTTCCAGATTTCCAGACTAAATTTCCGTCTTGAATTTTGTTTTGTATGGAAGATGGAAGGTCGTTGAGGTCACTTGGTTGGGAGAGGAGAATTGGACTTGCTCCAGATTCGAGGACTGAGGTTATGCGAATAGATGAGGCTGTGGATGCCCCAATTATGAGGTGAGTCTCATTCTGGGTATTTAGCGATGCAAGTAAATTAGTCATGGTGGATATATGCTAAGATTCAGCTTTCTGATTCTCTGAAATGATTCCTTATCTGTCCGAAATAGAGTCTGAATATTATTTATTGGTTTTGAGTGGCTCACTTCTGTGTCTGAGTAATTTCCAGCTTTAGTCTGTTTATCTGACTTGTTTAAGAACGAGTAATTTCACGTTTTTAATTAGTTAGATCTATACTAACTGGGTTCCCCAGATAGTTATATATACCGGAAATTTGCAGTTTTTCAGATTACCAAATGTCACGTGATTTTATCTGCTTGAGTGAATTCAATAGACTACATAAGGGCGGAACTTAATTAGTAGTTACAGCGAGAAACCTATGGCTGTTATTACTGAGAGATATCGCTCCTTAAAGCCTCCCTAGTTCATATTCAAAGTTTTCTTGGAATTATGGTACTTTCGTTTAGCTAACAGTAAGTAAATTTAAGCTCAGTAGATTTCCAGAGGAGTCGAAAGAATTGTAGTAAATGTGTTCCAAATGTGTTCCAATGTCTCCTTACTAGTATTCGACTATCACTTATACTTCCTACGTCATTTCGTAGAGTTTAGTCCTCAGTGTTTCTGCGTGGTGATTGTGTTATATAATTTGGGTTGTGCACTACCGATTGCAAAAAGTCACAGAGAATGCATAAAGATGAAGCTGAAAGTAATAGCTAGAAATAGATCAAGTTATCGAGATTGGAAATTATCATATTCAAATTAGTATATTCCTCAAATTCTACAGGATTTTTTCAAGGATTCGAGTTAATTTCCAACGAATGTGGAAACTCTGTATGAAAATTGTCTGGAAATTTTTAACACAAAACATGCAAATTAAAGAACATTTCTACTAAAATACTTCACATATTTACCTTACTGTAATAAGTACTAATATTACATATATCTACCACTCATATTCACCTCAATAATTTCCAGAACTGCATCACCTGGAGCACCTGAATAAATTTAAAAAAATTACCCACACACGACTCACTATAAGAACATAAACTGGTGATGTCTAAATCTTAAACAACACCAACAAGATGGCCAAAAGACATTTAGGGTTAGGAAAAGCTGCTAAAGCTAAGAAACAAAAGGTGGAGCCTGAAGCTAGCGAAACAAGCAATGAACTTACTGTGGAGTTGAATGAAGAAACTGACGCAGACGATGAGCTTGCGCAGTTGAAGGCATTGTGGAAGACCTACAGAGAGTCCGAAAAGGAGAACAAATTGGTGGTGAACGGAATAATCCACGAGTGTGATCGGTTATTAAGAAATGCTGGCGAAGGCGAAAAAATCCAGGAGTTGCCGGACTATTTCCACCTGGTCTACGCACTTGCCTTAGCTGAACTAGCCAACCACCATGTGGACGACAAGTCGAAGGTGAAGGAATTTTACGACGCGGCGCTCGAGAGAGTCGACGTCGGCTTGGAAAAGTATCCCGAGTCCATCGAGTCTAAGTTTGCAAAGAGTAAATTGTTGGTGAATCAAATCCCACTTCAATATATCTCGGAGTTGGAGATCGAGTCCAAGGTAGGGAAAAAGTTTCCGGACTTGAGCACGTTTCTTGATGAAGCATTGGAAACTTACGAAGCTGCGGAAACTATTTCCAACGAAACTAACGCCTACGAAATGTTCAACGAGGAAACTTTAGAAATTTTACAGGCTGTGGACGATCTTTTAGATATCGTCGATAACTTCGGCAGAGATATCTCCGAGGGTGATAATGAAGACGACGAGCCCGTAGACTTGTTGAAAACGCATCCTGTATACGGAATCCGTGAAACTGACAAATATAACCAATGGTGGAGAGACCATTCCATCGTCTTTTTGTCTGGAGTAGACAAGGGGATTGAGAAGGCTGGGGATGAAATTTCCGAAGACCATCCTTCAGTTTCCTTGCGTCGTGAGGTGTGCAAGAGAATTGGCCAGTCCTACCTCCAAGAGTCGGAAATTCCTTCTGGAGTCTTTACTGCTTTAATGTACGACGAAGATGTCAGAGGAGAAGAAAAGTTACACGGTTTGACAGGACCCCAGGCTCAAGAAATCGCCCAAGAATTGATTTCCACTGCTTTGAAATACTTTGAGTGGGCCAAGGATGAAGAGGAACCAGAGAGTTGGGTCCGTATTGCCGAGGCTAAGATTTCCTTGGGGAATATGTATGAAGTGGATAGCGCCGAACAGGAAGAATGTTATGCCGAGGCCGAGAAGATTCTCAGCAAGGCCAACAATGTCACCAACGGGAAATATCTGGACGTTTTAGAGAATTTGTTAGGGTAGCTATGCTAAATGCTCCTATAGCGATAAAAGGGACAGTGGGTCTGGAAATATATACATAGCATAATAAAATAAATCACAGTTCACCACTAAAACGAGCTCATGAATCTAAAACAGAGGAATATATACTTAGAGGAGCCCCACCGATGCTAGCAGTGGATCTTAATAACTTGTAGCTTCTAGTGTGCCTTCAAGTAATCATAGTGTCTACATGGTCACTTCTCGTAACTCACTACTAGGTATTTCTGATATCTTGTATAACTAGGCTATGAAGCTGGACGGCCAGCAGATAATTGTGCATGTAATTGACCGGTAAACTAGTACCGGAATTGAATTGAAGGAAAAAAATAGAGATTAGAATATGGATGATCTGAGCCATTTCTCGGTCGGAATTGAATGTAGTGAGGTCTTTGATATGAATGATTTCGTAACTGTGTTGTGGGAGGAAGTCTCTGCAGAACTTAGAGGTTGGCTGCGAGTGACTAAGTTTATTTAAAGTAACATTTGAATTAACAGCATTCCAGACAGCTTGTAGTGACCTCGGCTCTACACGTATCATATCGGGTATTGGCATGTAGATCATTGGATGGCAGAAGCTGGTGCTACTATATGTCTCACAACTACACCCTGCTGGCAATAGTGCTCTCGCTTTGTAACTTCATGGCATTTCTCTCGTGAGCATTGTTCTTGCAATACTGGAGCCCAACACACATATGATCTTCCAACAAACGATGTTTTGCGCAAAACTTGCCGGAACAATGGCTACATGAGCCAACCATCCGGAGAGGAGCTGATGAACACGTTTTGAATGAACATCTTTGTTTTTTCTTCTTCGGAGCTGGTACAGGAGCGGTCTCTGTGGCCGAGAGTACCGGTGAAACCGAGTCATTACTCATAAGAATTATGATGACGTCATCTGCCATCCCAAAATCCAGCAACAAATTCGTTGCTGGAGATAACTTCTCACCATTGAAGATGAGTTTGAAGTCGTTGGGAAGCTTGATTCCGGCTGGACAGTTTTCCTTGATGAAGGTTGATAGTTGTGAAATCGAACAATCGTTCGCCTCAACGGAGAAGGAGGTGTCGGTAGATAATCTGATTGTTATTTGCATATTGATATTAGTTTCGAGGTATAGGGAATTCACAAGATACTAGATGAATCACAAGATATTAGATGAATCACAAGATATTATTTCCAGATTTCCAAGTTTCCAGAGCTTTCAAGATTATCTGGTTCTCGGGTTACCAGGTATTCGGGATATCAGGCAATTGTTCCAGGGGCTCTGGTGTACGAGCTTTTAACACTTAGATATAAATTCCTAAGGATTGAAAGACTAAGGTTTGTTTGCAGAATAAACCTAAATAGACTTGAGTTAGCAATTCTGTTTCACTTAAAGTGCCGTGGCTGCTCTGTTCTTCAAGTTCGAGGAAGTTTTAGGTAATCGAAGTTCTGTGACTTAAGAGGTCCTTAGAGTTGGCTGATATTTATAGCTAAGAAATGTGTTCGAAAGGTGGAAGGAAAAGGCGACAAGTGTTGTAATTTGAAGTGGCAAAAATAATTGGTAAAGTGTGAGATAAGTGAAATACGGCGACACAGTGATCGGAGACATTCTTGGTCAGCGACATTATGATGTGACCACGACATCGGTTGCGTATTCTGACATTTGTATTGCGCATTACCCTACGATATATTTCTGGTATTGTTCTGACACTTACATCTACAACACTAAATCTAACATTCTCCAGCATTCTCTTGATTTGTATTTGTCACCATATAAATTTCCCCTTCAGTATCTATACTTTGTGGAGGAGAAGTCAGAGACATTTTTCTCGTAGGCTGAGCGCCTTGTTTCATGACTTACAGTTTGACCTTAGTCCCAAAGTGCGGCAGTGACAAATGTTGCTGCGGAGGGTAAAGTTACGGCGTTGTTGCGACATCTCCCGCACCCCGACCCGACCGATTCCCCAATTCGAGACAAAACTTTATCTGACCAGTGACGAGTCTATGTCCAAGAGTTCATGATCAGACTTATATGTTCTTAATCGTATATGATCGTATTTCCTCGCTTCCCCACCTGGCTGCGTGACTCATCTTCTAGACTAGTAAAATCATGCAATCTCCAGCGGCGTAGGTATCTAAAATGGACGAGGGGATTCTGGTTGTGTAATAGTCGAGACCTGTTCACTGAGATTCCATTTTCCAAGGTGGGAAATTTCTAGACTTACTTGTTTCCGAAAACAACGTCCACACCTTCGATTTGTTGGCCCTTCCTCTAACCTGCAAAGTAAAGCTTGATTTTGGTCCAAAGCGTGTATTAATGTTTATAAACTCTTAACATATTCTGTGTCTTTTCTGATATATTGTATCTAGTTAAACATAATAGAGACTGCTTCGTTCTTATAGAAAGTTGGTGCTGCGGGGGTGTATGATGGAATAATCGTAGAAGTTTTGCTTGGACGGGTATCTACAGCTTTTAAGCTCAAATTGGCTGGAACTGAAGTCGACACTGCCATTCCGATTATCATTAAGAATATGAATTTCATCCTGGTAAGTTCTTCATATCTCCAGGAATTTCCGGACCTTAAGTAGTGGCTGCAAAATTTCCATTTCGGGCATGTTTCAGAAGCTTGAGACCTCTTGATTTTATGTTTTACTCTGGTTTCAAATAGACAACGAAAGGTTTTTCTGAGCCATGTTCTTAAACGAGAGACCAGGAATCATTATTAACCCAGTAGCTTACTCTCTGGGTATTGTTAGATTTGTGTTTGTTTCAGATGAATCATTAAAACTGTTGCAAATACCGACAAAAATCGAAAATCCAAGAAAATCACTTTAAATAAAGCAACTAGAACTGGAAAATAGCACCGATTGAATATTTCTACTGACTATTGGCACTGCCACTACCAATTTTAACTATTCTGGTATTGTTCTACATATTTGATTTGTCAATGTTCGCTACTCAGAATAACGTTAGCTGAATTTTCAAATAATTTATCATTAAATTTTCATACCTCGGGGGATTGTACTACTCTGCAAACCTTATATCTCAGTAGACTAATATAGTCTCCCATTCTTTCAACCCCAGTAAACAGCTGTACTCTCACCAAATCACAACTCTCGTAGACACTATTTCTCCTCGTCAAATGTTTACATCTCGAAGACACTATTTCCTCTCGTCAATGGTTTACCTATTCTTCATTTTCACGCCTATTTCTCATAGCGGCACGTACACGAAGGTTGACATCGCTAGGCGGTTTGATCAACTCTTCCTTTTCCTCTTCCCCCAGCTCTTCTTCCTTCTCCAGTGTGCCCCCACTGGTCACCCCTCTGTCAAAAATATTAGAAAAAATGGGAATATCTGCCAAATTGTTGAGGTTGAATGCATCTTCCGATTCGTCAGAGATTTCAATCGTTGCTTCAGGCGTCTCTTCTCTCTCTCCTTGAAGATCATATTCCTCTTCCATATTATTGTACTTCCGGTAGAATCTATTGTAATCCTCAAACATGTTTGGCCCGTACCGATTGCAAAACTCAGTGACTTTTTCACTCAAGGCACGCCTGGTCAGTTTCAACTCTTGGATTTGAATCTGTTGACTATGATGACTCAATATGCAGATAAATAATGGCTTGAGAGACTTGTAGTAGTCCACGCCGATCTCGCCCACTCTTAGTGAGGCATAGGTAGTCAAAACTGCCCATCCGTAACAAAACAAAAATGTGGCTGTTAAAGTCATCCAGTCTGACGACACAAGATTCAGTTTGACAATCAAAATTGTCCCTATGATTGAATAGAATATATATAATGCTGGGGCCAATACCAACGCCACTAGAATCTTCCATGTACTCAACACATCCTCGGCCTTTATTTTTACCGATGATCCTGCGAGAGCTTCCTTTGCTTTCTTTCTTGAAATTCTCCTTGCCGTGATGAAAACCGGACTGAATAGAAATATCCCGGGCAAACTTAATCCCATAAACAATCCAAACTTGAACAATCTCTCGACGAATTTCATAAAGATCTTGACTCTATCGCCCTCACTTAACAGTTCAACTTGATGATCGTGAATACCCACTCTCATCAATTTCCGATTATATTCCATCACCAGGTTTCGAAGCTCAATTACGTCAGGTTCGTTTGCGTACTTTTGATAACCCTCTACCAATCTCCGGTTCATTTCCACCACCAATGCCAAAGGAATGGATTCGCGGTCGGAACTGGTATAAAGTCTACGTGCAGCCTGCACCACCATCAATGTATCATAATCATTACAGGTCACAGTAACTTCCTTCAAACCTAGAGTAATTTTCTGCAACAAAACACCCACTGCATCACGAGAATTCTCGTTATAAGCTCGTGCCATGGTAGGGTCCACCACGATAGGTTTTCCAAAGTCAATCACTACTCTCGACCGAAACTTGTGAGGATGGAAATAATTGAGTCCTACAGGTATAATATTCATCGGCGTTATATCTTCAGGAGACACGCCTTCGTTCAATTTTGAAGCAATAGCTCCCAATGCCATAATGGCCACCCCTGGCTTCAAGGGAAGTAGGTTTGGGCGATCATGGGACCCACCCTCCGGAAAAATCCCCAAAACTTTCCCATCGTTCAAATGCTTGAACACATTATCAAACACTATGTGATTATCGATATGAGGAGCAGTTTTAAAAGCACATCCTTCACGTAGCACCTTTTCGATTTTGGGTTCATTTTGAGGATTTGATGATTTGAATGGTTTTTTGAGTTTCAAGTGGGTATCGTCGATAATTTCCTCGATAGGAGAATTACTCAAGGAGTTGGGAAGTCCAATGAGTCCCTTCACCATACAATCCTGAGTAAACTGGGTGCCCTCCCCACGAATCGAAAAGCCGTCACTATCAGGAACAACAAAAATCTTTCCCTTCCCAGTTTTAAGGAGATCTTGAGACCTCTCTACGGGAATTGCACTACATAGCTTTGCCGCATGGCCTATCAAGTTACGGTTATAACTCTTGTTGGCGATTAAAAACGCAATCCGCCTCCCCAGATGTTCCCTGACTTGCGACATCACCACCAACCCATCCACAAATTGATTGTGATGGGGAGCTATCACAAATACTAAGGGCCCCTTTGCCGGGATGTTGAACGATCCCCTGGTCTTGATATCTCTAAAGAACGTATGGATAATCAGCTGGAAGAACGTGATCACAATATCATAAGATAGAAGCATCAATATTGATTGTAGAGATTTCAAAGTTGAGCGGGGTTGTTTGGGCTGCACACTAGATGGCGATTGAGTCTTAGCCGTCTCAACATTTTTGTTGGATAATTCTACTTCTTTCATTGCATTGCTTTGGGAAAGTGTGGAGTGACTCTCTTCGAATTTGCATTTAAAGCTGGAGTAAAAGGTCGTGCGTGTGTGGATTACAAGATTTACGAGTTAAAGAATCAAGAACGACACGTAATAACAAGAACAAGAAAACTGGTAATTATAAACTAGACAGTGATGATTCTATAGTCGATGTGGAGTTATTTTTGGTGACGAACAATCAGATTAGCAGAATAGTTACGAATATTGATTTTAGAGTACTATGCACGTGACTATGAAGGGCCTAATTACTAACTATGACTATGAATTCTTGTCCATATAATCTAGAATCGAATGAACCGTTTCTAGAAATGTTTCTAGAATGTGCTTCTGAGTATCCTCATAATCTATTCATCGAATTATCGTTATAGTATTTCACTAATGTGTCACTAATGTGTCCCTAATCTGTCCTATTTCAACAAATCTGATTTAACTATTCTCATTTCTGGCCAATCCGTATGTTATATGATCCCAGGGAACATTATAATGCATAGTAGATTCTAATATTTATCAGGAGCTGGCATTATTCTTTTCAACTCCCACGAGTTCATAGTATGAGAACTAATATAGTTGGTCTCCCAGTATTCGCAGACTTCCACGCTCATAGATTTTATCATTCAATTGTCAATCTTCAATATCCAGTCTCTGTTTAACCAGTACTTGCTAATAGTTTCGACACTAAGACACTTATAATCGAAGTTTAAATACTTGAGCAAATCTGCTAATGGCCAGGATAAAGAAATACATTTCATCATTGTAGCCCCATTCGCGGACAGAACACGGGTAGCCATTTGTGAACAGAATACCGATGTATGAACTCATTGAAAGATTATAAACTATAAGTTTGTAGTCTGCTCCAATTAATTCAAATACGTCAATTTCGTTTCATTCCATCTCGAATCATTCTTCACAATTGTTTGGAGATTCTCTCTCGTCGCTATTTCATTTTTCGTTAATTCCTGATCCTTTCATCTATTAACTTAGCTATCGTCTAATGCCAGTAAGTTTAGTTAGACTTCTTCAAGATTTGAGAAAAACCACCAGAAATTAGTTAGTAAGAACGAGCAAAGAAAATGAGCAACAAATATCTTGTTTCGTTCAGTCTTAGTGGTGAAAACATTTCGCTTAGCTCAAGTTTTTTCACTAATCTTCTCCTGCTGGAACCTCATCCTTCAATATCTTAACAAGCCTCAATCTCATTTCAGTCTTGTCGTCGCCTCTCAAACTGTCCTTAATAAAACTCACTTCACAATCAAGCTGGACCATCTGTAAAGCACCTCTCAAGACTCCACAAAGAATTTGAGAGTACCACAATTCCTTTGCGATTTTCGAGTCGCCAGTCATAGGCAATTCCACAAACTCAGTCAACGGATTTGGTTCTGGCAAAATCAACGAACACGATCTGCCATCGTTACTCCAATTTTCCACTGTTGGCTGGATATTTAAAAAGATTTTGAAGCCAACTTTACTGATAACTTCGGCAGTTTCTCTGAAACTCTGACACCTTTTTACCCCGGTCTTAGCAAGAAATTCCTCAATCAACCTCAATCCTATATTGTAGCCCATTTTATCTAATTGTGAGTTGACCTCTGTGTAGTTATTGTTGAAATCTCGACATAATTGTGATACAACCGACCCGTAGGTTAATGTGAAAAGTTCGGAACTCTGTTGTTAGTAAAAGTTATCATTGATAAGTATCACTGTTAGGGATACTAAAGATTCGTGATAGGGGTAATAGCTAGAATTTCTAGTGATAGGAGTAATAGCTAGAATCTCTAGTGATAGGCTCGGTATTCTAGTGATAGGCTCAATATTCCAGGGACAACCGTTAACTCTGGTGGTAGGGACAGTTTCTAATTGACACATTAAATTTAATTAATCTAATAGTCATTGTTACTCTAGGTCTCGTAATAACCCTGTTAACAGGAATAAAATTATCAAAGTTATGACCCTGTCTCTGATTCAGAAACAAGTCTTCAAGTTGCCCATAGTCAGAATCGTCGTCGCAAACCACCGTTCAAGTTCTCAGTGTATACATACTATTTTATCGACATTGTTTTTCCATATGTCGTCTGTGTTTCGTGAAGTTTTAGACATGTTGATGAAGCGTAAGAGTATCAACACTGAATTTTGTATTTATGGTGAGTCTGGAATAAAGGTTATAGTGTGAGTTGTGAGAAAACATGAAAATTAGAAAGAAATACTGAAAAAATAGTGAGAATAAATGAGAAATACTAAAAAAATCTAATAACCTCACTGATCTTAGTGGGAATAGAATAGATTTTAGTGCGACTTTTCAGATATCCAACTAGAATTAGCGATAAATATTGAAATTTAGTGAGAAATTGATGATTCAAGCAAAGAATGATTTTGTAGAAGAGAGAAGAGTCCAAGAGTCAACCAGAGCCAGCACAGGGCCATGCGTAAGAAAAGTTATTATGAATCATCAAAGAGTCCGAAGACATTGATTTATCTAATAAATACATCCCTTCCAGAGGTCGAGATTTCAAACATGTATTAGTTGTAGAATTACCACGGATATCTAAGTAGTAAGGTATTATCAAATGAACGATAACTGATTTAATGAGCCTTTCATAGTTTCTCTGTATAGTTGCTTATACTTAAACATGCATGGCTACATCTTTAGGTAGTGACTATAAATAATGATACTGGGCCCTTGTGGGTTTTGTAATTGGAATGAGTACAATGTGAATACCTTAACAAGGAACAATTGGGGGGCAAGCCTGGTACCAGCAGCCGCAGTAATTCCAGCTCTAAAAGCTTATATTAAAGTTGTTGCAGCTAAAAAGCTCGTAGTTGAACCCTTTTGGTGAGTACTGGATCTAACCGCTCCCAAGTGGTCTCTCGATACTCCAAATTCAGCTTAAATTCTCTGTTCTTTTATATTCTACTCTGGTCGTATATATATATTAATTAGTATTGATATGTATTAAGTAATATTGGCGTGATTTTTACAGTAGCTGGTTCAATTCCATAGTGTTCTAAAAGCGGGAGAATATCTCAGTAATCCATAGAAATTCATTGTTCAAAACGATGCAGCTTTCAATATTTCACATATTAGTGAACCTCCGTCTTGTAAAATTAATGAAAGTTGTAGATATTAAGAAATTCTCGTGGGTTCGTAACATTACGAAGAAAATAATCCCCAACTCGATCACCAACTCTAGATTAATCTCGCTTCGCTCAATCAATCTCTATTCCTCTTTCTTGACATTCTTTCTTCTTTTAGATTCCAAAAATTCCTTGTACTTTGTTAACGTGATATGGTCTTGTAACTCTTTGTACTCTTTGACAAAAGTATACTGGGTGCTTGTGAATTTATCCCACATGGTGAAAAATGGCTGCGAGAAGTTGTGTTTGATTCCCCAATTCTGATGATGAATATCGTGGTAGATGGCATTATTCGGAAACACGATTTGAAAGAAATCGAATGGTAATCTATAACCACAATGATCATCAACCGTCTTTAAAGTAGCAAAAGTGTACAAAAATATAGTCTCTCTGGGGGTCAATGAACACAAGATTCCAGAAATTCCAGTTCCAAATGTATCCAACAAGAACCCTTCGACTGGATCATTATATAAAGCTCCATATGCGTAAGGAACGTAAAGCTTGTGATGTCTGGAATGGAATCTTCTATACAAAGACTTGTTCATATGCATGATACGATGCAACCAATATTGCCAGGTGTCGATGAGCAACGTGGCAATAGAAATTCTAAATATCGTCCATCCATACGTGTAACCATAATAGATGACAGTATCTGGAACATAACTTGGTAACGAACTCTTCAATCTCCACATTTCGTACATTTCATGGCCGGTTTTGGGAGGAGCCTCAAAGTGGTAGAATACCCAACCTATGATGGTCTGGATGAAATGCTGCAAAACAACATCCTGGATCACGGATTTCAAGCTTACTTTGTTTCTCGATTGTTCCTCTTCACTTGGATGTATTCTGTACTTTTCTGCAAGTTCATACACGTCTAAGATGTGGAAAAACGTTGCATACGACCAGTACGCTATGATTGGTAGAAGCAACGCAAGTATTCCGTCAGGAATCCCCGATATCAAGTCAGGTTTGAGTGAAAGTTTGATATCATTGTAGTAAGATGGTTGTGATAAAATAGTTGAAAGATTCTTTGGTGGCGTTATGGCGTCTGTTAAAGTTATAAAAGTATTCATGATAAGAAATAATGATAAGTAATGATAGTCACGTATAGTTTATCTGATATTGATGGTAATAATGTTCTGAAAATAAGCTGACTCTGGTAATTCTCTGTTAACTGAAGTAATTAGAATAAGGAGACACTGGAATTATATAACTTATTGTCTTGATAGTATTATAATATGTTGACACTGGTAGTATACTTATAAACTGTTATTCTATCAATATAATCACTCACGATATAAACTGATATCCTCTAGGAAGGGTCTTTATTTCTCGGACCTTCTCGGAGATGCAAGGGCAGTTATCTTAAGTAGTTCTCTTTAGTAGTTGTGAACAAATGATAAACGTTGAATTATAAATCTTTAAATATTCAGTCTCTTGGTGGTTAATTTATATGATTTTCAAACCACGGGGTAAAACACGAGACGTTGTTTTGCTTTATTTTGCTTTATTTTGCTTTGTTTTGCTGTGTTATGCTTTTTTATCATCGGGTGATTGAAAATTATGAGAAGCATGACTGGGGAGTGTATATAATAAATGCGATCTAGGAATTACTTAGTCATAGAAATAGGAATTCTACAATTGCACTGGTTATGCCTGACACCCGTTACGGGCCAGATTATGTTATATATTATATATTATATATCTGAAAGGATGATATTTTAGTGGCTACAAGGTATGTATGTGATTTTAGATTTCAGATTTTAGATTTAAAGTTATAAATTATGATATGCGGGTTAAGATTTTGAGTTTAAGCGAGATATTAGTGTTAGTATTAGTAGAAATTTAGTGAGATTTAGTGAGATTTAGTGAATATTAGTGAGTCTAAGTGAGATTTAGTGAGACTGAGAGGATATTAGCCAAATTTAGTGAGATTTATTAAGACTAGTGAAAATGCTTTGTCTCTAAATGATAGAAACCGCCTCGAAAGCTACGAAGTACTGGCGGATTTTGCACTAAATCTCATAGACACTTTGGATAATATAATATAATACAAGATCTAAACAAATAATAGTAGCAATTAATCTCATTTCCTTGAAAAGAAAGTATCTTCTCGTTTTGATAATGCAATTTATAGTTTCGGTGAAAGATAATAGCAAATGGAAGACGTATAGAATGATAGGAAACAATCGCAATTGATATAGTTAAATGTAAAGCAACCTATCTAGTGTTTAGTTTTAGTGATATCCTTGAAAAGCTCTTCCATGTAAGTTATCGTAGCGCTCTATTGTTCATGAATAACTCTATTTTATTTCATCAATTAGTATTTTTCATTTCTCGCTGCCAAACATCAATATTATCAATACATTGCGATCCTCCTATTATTGCAGTTATGAAAAAAAACTACTAGTTGTCATATTGTAGTGTATATAGATAATTTATTTTGCTAGAGATTTCAGACTGGGAGAGTATACTTAAAACTATCGGTCTGCAATCTTTTTGCAGCCAAACCCTTAAATTTGTCAACTGACAGTTCGATTTTTGACTTTCTTACGAGACGTTTCAACAAAACTCTTAATTTTATATATCATTTCTAGAATACTGCACAAATACTATGCTATGTAGTGCTTACCCGGACATGAAGAATTCGCAAAACTAAAACTTGCACCTATCCATTAGTGTGTGAACACAAATCACACTTGAGACTAAATCTCAGCAGATCGTAATAACAATATTACTACTTACAAACTTCGCTTTTCATTTGGGCCGCTTGTAAAGGATTCATCCTGCGCATATACACAATAATAGGCGGGACGGAAAATATCGATCGTGGAGCCTCTTGCGGTGTTTTCAATTTACGATATCTGGAAAGGGAGTTTTCTACAAAGTATTTTATTTAATCTCTTTCGTACTTTTACTAGAGTATTTTTAATTGAAATTAATTTTTTAATTCAGTTCGTTGAGTTCATTTTTTTTATTTTCAAAACCATTATTTTTTGGAGACAGACTTGAAGTTCATATTGGTCAAGGGTTTCAATATTTTCTAGCGTAATATATGTACTACGCACATCATTGGGATCATTTGACAATAATATATACCCTTGCATCCAAATTTGATAAGTTCCACAAAAGACCCACCCAATGTACTTTCTCGGAAAATAAGCAACGAAAGTGGTCAAAAATATGCTCATCGAGAAATCTGAGAAGCCTCAGCCCGACGTAGTAAAAATTAAACGAAACTTCAGGCTCAGGATTACAATTTTACCAAATAGGCTCCAGAGCCAGAGTTTTCCACTTAGTCTGTACCATGATAATGTATTTCAATGTCTAGAATTCGGAACTACGATACTTCTTTGTTTCGCATCGAGATCTAGAAGGTATTTCAAATATTTATTTACGAAATGATTCACAAAAGTGTGGATGCCATTACAAAAAAATAAATCAAAATTGGTGCTTCATCCATACATGAAGAATAGATATACAAAACACAGTAAATGAAACCTGGCTCAAAAATTCAATTTACGACCTTCCAGAATACCTGCTAAGCGTGACACAAACCCAAAACCTTTTTTGGTTACGATGATCTCTCACACTTCCATTTAGCTTCAAGTATTATTTCATATGACTTCTTAAAACAGGTTGTCCCAGATTTACCACATCTCGGGCTACTTCGATACCTTTGCAATTTTCGTTCTTGTGCGCTACCGGCAAGCCTCAGATGTTTACCTATCTAAGTGCCAAGTATTCTCGAAACCGTTGTACTGTTTATTTTAGCAGCCCCCTATGCAAGTAATCATTTAAAGAGCCCGCCTATTCAATAAAATCTCCTTGCGTATTTGTGGAAATTCTCTTCCGAAGATAACGTTTATGATTCTACCGGTATCACTGAGTGCAAACTATTTTGTGACAAGTTAGGCGAGTTCGTATCGCCCTCGCCAAAGTTAATAACCACAGTCATTAATCGTATTAAATAAGCAAATTAAAAACCTTTGCATTGATAATAACCACCTACATAGTGTATTTTCCAAATACGTATTCTCACCTATTGTATTATTAAAAGCTAAGTTGGAAAAGGGTTGGTGGGTAGAAAATTCTCTAGAGGAAGAGGAAAATAATGAAAATACCACATTCAAGGGTTCTTCCGTAAAGTCGGATGTTTCGCACTACAGAACTCCATACATAGTTAATAATGAAAGCAGACGAGTGGCCGAAATTATGGGCTCAGCAATATTCAGCAAACTTAGTAATATAATGAACGAATATCTCGTAAAAAGAATCAAAGACAATCCGTAAAATTGATATTATGGACTCAATGACAGGCGTATAGTTGAATCTCTCTCATTGTAGAAATTCAATTTCGAGGCCTAAATTGGACTGATATCAGAGGTCGTGTGGAACACAAATTTCGACCTTTTAATCAGTAATGAGATACTTTGACTTCACCGTGTTCTGATTACCTCCGAGTACTGATTAAACTAGTCAACGGAAATTTCTGTTGATTTTCAGGGATTACAGTAGCGCTTCTAATTTTTCTATCGACTTAGAGTTAGCTATAGATCAGTCAAAATCACTTGAAGTGGACTAGTAAGTTATAAATGGTCTCATAAGGTGATGCGTGGAAACATATAGGCATAATGAAGTACAGTGATATACTCAGAATCATCTATCAGAACGCTCTCTTATGGATATATTTAATCAAAATTCATCTGATTTTCTGACCTCTTAGAGTCTGTTAGCCGATATTGAATTTCTAGATACTTTGCACTCCCGATAATGGTTAATAGTTGTACTTCCAGTTGAATAGATTTAGTTCATTATATTTGTCCTTCTGATTTTTGTTCTTTTCTTTTATTTTACCTGAATTTCTTCTAGAATTTGAAGATTCACTTCAGTTGGTTACTGATAAAGACTACGTAATTGGTTTCAGTACTGCAACGTTTATAAGCAAAAATGGCTCGTTTGAGCAATCTCGTATAGTTTACAAAAGCTGTATATTGAAAAAATACAGAAGATAAACGCATCTACTTAAAGACTAACAAACTGCTCTAGTAGTACCTCGAAACCGATTCTTGTGATGAGAATTTGAACTTGGGGCATCGAGTAAAAGCTTGAGATCCTCAACATTTCTCACATTTACGAACTTTCAATATATGTGGCCTCCTGATTCACTGTTCGCTTATGTTTTGTCTCTTAAGTCCTTTGAGTTCTAAAAACTCTGTATGCAAACCGACAAGATAAAAAATACAAAAATAACACAAAACTGATATTATATCAACCCTTTTTCTCGTTAGGGCTCACAATCATCTTCTGACCCGGTGTCTCGGCAGTTGAAAAAATGTTTTCAATCTTTGTCCTTCGGCTGTAATGCAAGTTTTATTTTTATGCACACTCTTTCGCAAAAAACAATATGTGCCCTGATAATACCCAGAGATGTGAGCGTTAGCAGGGCACTTGTAATCAGATTAGACGAAGGGTTCAAATGAAATTATAGTATGTAACGGTCGGAGTTTAGGATGAACAGAAACCCAATCAAAATTGGTTACCCAAGACTTCCATAACACCGATAATTGCGAAATGTTTTTTGCCTGTTAATCCAAAGGTATGAGGGTCAGAATGGTTGTAAAATAACTACTGCTCTTTTTCACCCAGAAAAATGTCTGTCCACACGATAATTTCTGGATCTACTAAGTTAATCTTGCTTTATGGAAGTGACAATCCCAACACCTGGCTCTTTAAATTGAAATGTATTCTAGAACTTTGAATAATAAAACTTTGAAGCATGGACGATGTTTTATAGTATAGAAGTGCAACCTCACTATTTCATTCTGCCCATGTAATTTATTTAGGGTGAAGTTTATGCAAAGTAGGGTATTATTCCAAATATGTCTTTCGTTCTCTTTAACTAGTTGAGTATTTTGTGGTGCTGGAGAAATAGAGTCCGAAGTAATTATTAGTTTAGAATTGGGAATGACCTTATAAGAAAGTCTAGCTAAGAGTCATTACAATTGCTCACAGATTATTACTTGTTTTGATAACCCTGGGTAAGAAAGATAGCGATACATACTTAAAAGATATGCCAGTACACATTTTGCAGCTTTTTGGAAGTGTGAAGTCTATTTCTGACGAATTAGAAATAGAGTAACTTCAACTAACGAAAGATACTATTTCAGAGGCAACTACTTACAAACCAAATATCATAGGTTACAACGATTTTTAAAAATAAATAAAAGGGTATTATTAATCAAAATATGTAGAACGAAAGTATTAAATGCAAGTTGCATGGAACGGAAGAAATATGCGAAGGGTCTGATGAATGGATGACGAATAGAAAGTACCAGAATTGAACATGGTAGAAAACGAAAATTTAAACCAATAAAACATGTCTAGAAGATGATCGAAAAGAAGATAAACACAAAGGAAAGATATGATACATTGAGACTTGATCCAGCACCACTGTATGTCTCAATACTTTTAGGTGGTGAGCTAGCATTTGGAATAACAACCTGAACAGATAAGGTTGATTCCGTTGGAGCACCTGATGGTGCAGAGCCAGTTGGAACACCAGTAGTCTTATCTCCTGGTGCAGAGCCAGTAGGTACGCCAGCAGATTTACCACTTGGCTCAGATCCAGTTGGTGCAGAGCCACTAAGAACCCCAGTAGACTTACCAGTTGGTGCAGAGCTACTTGGGACACCAGTAGATTTACCACTTGGCTCAGATCCAGTTGGAACCCCAGTATATTTACCACTTGGTGCAGAGCCACTAGGAACCCCAGTAGACTTACCAGTTGGTGCAGAGCTACTTGGGACACCAGTAGATTTACCACTTGGCTCAGATCCAGTTGGCTCAGATCCAGTTGGAACCCCAGTATATTTACCACTTGGTGCAGAGCCACTAGGAACCCCAGTAGACTTACCACTTGGATCAGAGCTACTTGGGACACCAGTAGATTTACCACTTGGCTCAGATCCAGTTGGCTCAGATCCAGTTGGTGTAGAGCTTGTTGGAACACCAGATGATCCGGAGCTTGTTGGAACACCAGATGATCCGGAGCTTGTTGGAACACCAGATGATGCTGAGCTTGTTGGAACACCAGATGATGCGGAGTTTGTTGTTGTGGAGCCTGTTGGTTTACCAAATGAAGCAGAGCTTGTTGGTGTAGAGCTTGTTGGAACACTACTAGGAATATCGGAGGAGAGCCTCGTTGAACTCAACGAATTAGAGTCAGTAATAATCGAAGAATTCCAAGGAATAAAATAGGAGCTTGATGAACCAAATGACAGAGCAGAACTGATAGAGAGAGTAGGGAATGCAGAGCTACCAGCAGAACTAGGAGCAGAACTAGGAGCAGGACTATGAGCAGAACTTGGGGAAGAACTTGAAGATTCCGTAGACGATGAGTTTGGAATTTCAACAATCACAGTACCGGTTTCTCCAGGAGTTGCTGGAATAGTGACGGTGGTAGTCTCGGACCCAGTCCAGAATGTAGTAATAGTAGTGGTTGGTACAGGAACTTCAACAATAACAGTTCCGGTTTCACCTGGAACAGTTGCTGGAATAGTGACAGTGGTAGTGTTAGCACCAGTCCATGTTTCAGTCAATGTTGTTGATGGGTTAGGGTTTTCGACAATAACCGTACCGGTTTCACCTGGAGTTGCTGGAATAGTGACGGTGGTAGTCTCGGAACCGGTCCAGAATGTAGTGATGGTAGTGGTTGGTACAGGAACTTCAACAATAACAGTTCCGGTTTCACCAGGAACAGTTGCTGGAATAGTGACAGTGGTAGTATTAGCACCAGTCCATGTTTCAGTCAATGTTGTTGA
>Ga0065704_10000266_pt1 | contig 46396 bp, 45 predicted proteins | sample SwiRhicommuniRL2_FD_59091 | JGI IMG/M metagenome (GOLD analysis project Ga0065704, IMG submission 59091) | Switchgrass rhizosphere bacterial communities from Rose Lake, Michigan, USA - RL2 v2 (version 2) | ecosystem: Host-associated > Plants > Roots > Rhizosphere > Soil | place: East Lansing, MI | reverse complement strand
TGTCCCTATTTTCTGGCTGGGCCTGATCCTGATCGGTTTCTTCTATGGCCGCCTGGGCTGGTTGCCAGGTGGCGCCCGCATCGACAAGTTCATCCCACCTCCACCGCACCTCACAGGTCTGTTCACCGTGGACAGCCTGCTGGCCGGTAACTCAAAAGCATTTTGGAGCAGCGTACAGCACCTGCTCCTGCCGGCCCTGGCTTTGGGCTATTTCTCCACGGCGATCATCGCACGTATGATGCGCTCGAGCATGCTCGAGGTGCTGCCCCAGGGGTACGTGCTGGCGGCGCGGGCCAGGGGCCTGCGTCAGAGAAGAGTGGTCTGGCGCCACGCGGCGAGCAACGCAATGATCCCCACTGTGACGACGATCGGGGTGACTTTTGGGAGTTTGCTCTCAGGTGCTGTGCTGACCGAGACTATTTTCAGCTGGCCGGGTTTGGGGCGCTATGCCACCAACTCGGCGATCAACCTCGACTTCCCGGCGGTGATGGGGGTGACCTTACTCGCGGCGCTCGTCTACACGATCACGAACCTGATCGTGGATGTGGGGTATCACTGGCTCGACCCCCGGATCCGCAATGGCTGAGACAATCGCTACCCCTGCAAATCCCCGCCGCCCGGTCTGGCGGCGCAGCCCACTGACCGTGGCCGGCCTGGTGTTGATCGTCCTCTTGGCCCTGATCGGGTTGTCTGCACCGCTCCTCGCGCCGGCAGATCCCCTCAAGCAGGTTCTATCCACCCGCCTGAAGCCCCCCTCAGCGGCGCACTGGTTGGGCACCGATCAGCTCGGCCGCGATGTACTGAGCCGGATGATGTATGGCGCGCGCATCTCGCTCTTGATCGGGACAGTGGTAGTGGGCCTGGCAGCCAGCGTTGGCACATTCGTTGGGCTGATCGCCGGCTATGCAGGCGGCTGGCTGGACGAGGGCCTGATGCGCCTGACCGATGTCTTCTTCGCTTTCCCCGCGCTCATTTTAGCCATGGCTATCTCGGGGGCGCTCGGTCCCAGCCTCACCAACGCCATGATCGCCATTGCGGTGGTGACCTGGCCTGTGTATGCCCGGCTGGTGCGGGCACAAGTACTGTCGTTGCGCGAGCGCGAGTATGTGGACGCGGCGCGCAGCCTCGGCGCTTCGGCGGAGCGCATCGTGTGGCAGCATATCCTGCCCAACACGCTGGCGCCCCTGCTGGTGCAAGCCAGCTTCGATATGGGCGGCGCGATCCTGTCTGCTGCTGGGCTGAGCTTTATTGGCTTTGGCACCCAGCCCCCTACGGCCGAATGGGGCGTTATGATTAGCGAGGGCCGCAATTACATCGCCACCCAGCCCTGGCTGTCACTATTTCCGGGGTTGGCCATCCTGTTCACCGTGGCCGCCTTTAACCTGATTGGGGATGGACTGCGCGACGCACTGGATCCACGCTTGCGTGGGACTGGATAACTGGCGCTTCTTCCAATCCTGTGCTGACAATGTCCAGGTATCCCTAAGTATATTGGACGTGGTTTGCATTATGATCGATTTTTGGTCTTTTCGGATCTGGATTTGACTTCTGTTTTATCGGTGGAACGGAGCGAAACAAATACGGCGACCAGCATAATCACAAATATCACGATGGCCGTCAGCCAGATAGAGCCTGCGAATATGAGTTCGGGGGGAAGTGTGTGATGAGGCATGGAGGATCCCTTCATTGATCCAGACCTGGCTGAATCAGTAGCTGCAAAGATGGTAAGAATGTCAAGTTACTAGACGGTCATATGGAAGAATAGGTTACTCCTCGCTGGCACATTGTCTACCGACCTTCAGAACATATAGAGGAAGTCCCTGTGTTCATCACGACGACTCGCACTGATGTTGTGGGTCTCTGTTGACGTAGGGAAAACCCTCAGTGCTGCGCTGTAACCGTCACATCGAAAACCCGTCCTTTCTATATGAACTGGCCACAGTTCTCCCCTGCCCAACCACACGCTCGCTGGCGCCCGTCATACCCCATCACGAAACTGGCATGCGGCGCGCAAAACAGTATGCGCACTCCGTCTCCTTACGCCTGTTCATGTTTCGTTTGAGCGTCATCTCTGTTGCCCTTTCGCTGACCTCGCTCCCTATCGCCGCCCTGGATGGCGCTTGCAGGTTTTCTCCTGAAATTTGGTTTTGATCATTATTCCATCGATCAAACCACATAAAGGTAATTTATAGACTTTATCAGTCGAGGAGCGATAGAATGCTTGAAGTTCAAACATTTCAGTATGTTGTTGAGAACGAAGTCGGAGAAACAATTGGCGGGTATATATCAACCGACGAACCACCCGTAAAAGGCGATGTAATCAGACTCCATGACATTCCTGACTGGGACTCTGCAGAGGTGTTGGGAGTAACGATGATGTTATCAAAGTACTACAATAGGATTGTGTTGAAAGTAGGGCCAGCAGACAGGTATCACTGATAAGATAAATAGATCGGTGCCCGGTTCCAGTTGGTGAGGGTCAAGCTTCAACCATAAGAGTAGGCGAATCCCCATCTGGCAAATTTGTGATCAGGCGTTATAATTTATTGGCGATGAATATGTGCTCCCGACCAAGGTGGCCTTTCCATAACGAGCGCTCCCCTCAAAACTATTAGAAGTGCATTACAGCACCCATTGTGTTTTTCCACATAAATTTACCGGGATTATTTATTTCAATGGAAACTGATCTGGCACTATTGAATGCTGCAAGAATGATGGATAAGGAGGCCCTGGTCAAGATCTTTGATCTTTACTCGTTGGCTCTATACAAGTATGCCTTGCGCCTATGCAGCGATCCAGTGATGGCAGATCATATTGTGGGGGATGTATTTGTCAAACTCCTGGACCAATTGTCAGCGGGGAATGGACCCAGAGCGAACCTGCGCTCCTATCTCTATGAAATGACCCATCACCGCATCATTGATGAAGCGCGTTATTCGCGACACAGAGTTTCCCTCGAAGCAGCAGACTGGCTTCGACAGGATGCGGATTCCACGGCTCCAGGTTTGGAAGACCAGGATCTGTTCAAGCAGGTCTTGCATGCCATGCAGCATGAGTTAACCGAAGACCAGCGGCATGTGATCGTTTTGCGTTTTCTGGAAGAATTTAGCATCCGTGAGACGGCGGCGATCTTGGGCAAAAAAGAAGACCATGTGCGGGTGATCCAGAGCCGCGGCCTCGCCGCGCTGCGCCGATCGCTCGAATATCAGAAAGTTCGGAAAGTTATGTCCGCGCCGAGGAACAGGATGGTATCCGAAGCCTTAGGGGATTGAGTTCCTCTCCCCTCCATAGGCATCCTTGAAGAAGTTCGATGGGCTTTCCAACCGCATCAGGAACTCGCGTTTTCGACAGATGGTGGAACGTGGCAACGACTGGGGATGGAAGCAAAAGGGATCTGTAGCGAGTCCGGGATGGTTCCCTGCACCGTTTCGCTTTGGAGCAAAACCGAAAACCATAACCTGTTGTTAACAAAATTTTTTTCTGAAGTCAATATAATTGTGCAAACATCTCATCAGAAGGTGAAGCATGGAACTGCATTATAGCGAACTTGAAAACAACATAAGGTTGATTAAGCTGGTTGGCGATCTGGATATCCTTGGTGTCGGCGAGATCGAAACCCAATTTACAGGTTATTGTGCCGGAGAAAATCCCCGTGTGCTGGTGGATCTTTCAGGGGTTGACTTTCTCGCTTCGATCGGAATCCGCTTGTTGACCCTGAACGCCAAATCCATTCTCAGCCGTGGCGGCCGGATGGTGTTACTCAGCCCCACACCCGATGTAAGAAGTGTGCTCGAGATCACCGGCATCCCTGCGATCATTCCCATCTATGATGGGCTGGAATCGGCTCAGACTGTTTTGTTGGCCTCGTAATTTTCATTGCTAGCAGTAGAGGCAAGTCTCCTTGGCGAACAGGATTGACCTGTCTATTTGGTCTTCTGTAGAGGACAGTTTACACGCCCATCAGGACGACTTGCCCCTACATCTTTGCAACTTTATTTAAATCGAAGCAAAAAGACCACTCTTGATGAGATGGTCTTTTCATTTCATCATACTACACTTATTTAAAGTTCTTCCCTGACGGGAGGTGTAGGGCAAGCAGTTGTCCACCTTCCACCAATTCCGCGTCGGTGGCATAGTGCGCCTGCTGGTCCAGTAAATACCAGCCATCCCCCAGGATGGCAGAGGCATCGATCACGCCCGATGATTCTTCATCCTGCGTAAGGAAGTTCGGTGCTCCTAGAGCAAAGCGATTAGGGTCATGGTGAGCGACTTCCGTCAACGTATCGCTCGCAATATCATACAGCCAGATTTTTGCCACATATGTTTGATTACCGGGGTCTTCCTGGATCACGATCTGTTCCCTGTTATTGATCGTGATGTTATCCATCATCTTCTGGCCTTCGGTTCCATCCAGCAGGATTTCGGCCGTACCGCCGGCGGCTGGATCCGCAGGATTATTGAAATGCACGCGCCACAAACGGCTTTTCCCGGTGAAACTGGCAGTAGTGACGAAATAGAAATCGTTCGGATGATTCGGATCCCAGGCGCTATCTTCAGGGCGATTGAAAGTTGTTACGCGGAAGGCACCGGTCTCATCCTTACTGGCAGTTTCGAGCTGTGCACCTGTGAGGGAGGAGACATCGCCGAAGTTGTAGGCAGTGAACGCTGTTGGACCACTCAATACGGTGCTGTCGGTTTCTGTATTCAGTCCGTTCACTTTGATGCTGAATAGATTCCCGTTGGTGAGGCCAGCCGCATCCACGGGGTTGGAGGAAGAGGTCTTGGTGCCCACATAGAAATAGACCTGACCACCTGTACCGTCATCCGTTCCGGCCACGACTGTGGAGATACCGGTCGCAGGATTCGCGACCGAGTTTTCCCAGGCGAATTTCCCAAGCCAGGGCAGTTCATAACTGGTGCCATTCAGCAGGTGAGCAAAGGCGCGACCCTCTGAACCACTCTCTTCACCGTTCATGTAGATGTGATCGTTATAACCCAGTCCGGTGGCCGAATCATAGAAAGCGGATACAGCCGGCAGGTCAGCAGAACAGAAGCGCAGGAAGGTCTTTTGTGCCACGATGGCAGTTTCATACTGGCTGGTGGTCGTATTCCAGACCTGCACGTTTTGGATCAAATCTTCGCCACGTAGAACCGTCAGGTCTTCGGTGTGAATGATCCACTTGGATACAAAAGCACCGGGAGCGCCATGCGCGCGGGTCACGCCCAACCCGGAGGGAATTTCATGATTCATCAAAAGCGTAAAGGTCCCATCGCCATTATCAAAGGCGCCCAAGCCATCCGGAATGCCTGCCATGCGGTAAGGCGTTACCCCGTCGGGTTTGAGATTGACAGAGTCACCTACTGTCAAAATAGCCTGTGTCACTACGCCCGGCTGACTGCGGAGAATATAAGGGGATTGTGAACTACTCGGACCACTAATTGAGTTTGCGAACACTGTTCCTACGGTGGTCAATTCAAGCATAACAACAAGCAAAAGACTAGTGAAAGCTTTCTTCTTGAATTGCATACGTGTCTCCTTTAAACGAGTTATGAATCAATCATTTGGATTTTGCAGTCCCCACTGGAACAAATCTTTAAGTGTCAGTTAACGTTTGAATAACAGTCGAGGTATAAGCCAAGCCAGTGACCGCATAGAAGCTTCCTGCGCCGCCTCCAGCCCAGGCTAAACAGTAATCGCCGCCTTCCCAAAGGATGCTGTGCCAGGACGGCGGCTGGAGCACATAGAGAATTAGGCTGAGTCATTCCATGCGTTTTGCGCCATTTCCTTTGAGACCTTATATGTTTTTAGTAAAACAACACGCGATTCCTTGTGTAACCAAATCAATGAACCCTTAACCAGATGTTAACCAATCCTTCTTTTGTCCTTAAAGCCTGCTTGATAAGATGACCACGTATAAAACATAAGGAGAAATAGAAATGACCAAATTTTTTCGCACATCAATGTTCTTGTTAATCGCACTAAGCTTTGTCCTGGCCGCCTGTGGCGCGCCGTCGACACCGGCCGAGCCTGTGACCGTGGTACAGACTCAGCTCGTTGAAGTTACTGCACAAGCTCAGGCAACTGAGCCGCCGCTCCCCGCTGGTTCTGTTCAGATCAATGGAGCCGGCGCGACCTTCCCGCTCCCCATTTACACCGAGTGGACTTACGCTTATTCCTATGTTGATCCCGCAGTTGTGATCAACTATCAGGGCATTGGTTCCGGCGGCGGCAAGAAAGCCATCGTGGATGGAACCGTGGACTTCGCTGGTTCAGACTCACTTCTGAAGCCCGAAGAATATGATGCCGGGAAAGACCTGCAGATGTACCCCATGGTAGCGAGTGCAGTCGTTCCGATCTATAACATCGCCTGGGCCAAGGAAGTGGCTGCCGATGTGAAACTCCCGGCGCTTGTGCTTGATCGACAGACCCTGGTCGATATCTTCAATTCCAAGGTGACCAAGTGGAATGATCCTGCCATTGTGAAACTGAATCCTGATCTTACGGATTACCTGCCAGATGCAGGGATCACGGTCGTCCACCGCTCGGATGGCTCCGGTACGACAGAAATCTTTACCAAGGCCCTGACTGCCTTCAGCGCAGACTGGACGGCGGGCGGCGCTTCCTCCATTGAATGGCCCGTTGACAAGGCGGGTAACGGTGTAGGCGGCAAAGGCAACCAAGGTGTGGCCGCGGCCGTGATCAACACGCCGAACTCCCTTGGCTATACCGAAATTTCCTTCGCCCAGTCGAACGGTCTCACCTTTGCAGACCTGATCAACAAGGCGGGACAGAAAGTCACTGCAAACGCTGCGAGCATTGCCTCCGATATGTCTGACTTTGCCCAGGCGTTCGACGACAAGCTCACCGCCACCATCGTAGATGGCGAAGGCGCGAGCAGCTGGCCAATCACTGGCTATACCTATCTCATCCTCCACACGACCAGTATGACCGATTGCACCAAAGCGGAGAAACTGCTCGATTACATCAACTGGACCCTCACCGATGCTTCCGCGGCGGACCGCGCAGGCAAGTTGGGCTACGCGGTCCTGCCTCAGGCAGTTCGCGAACAGGTCCTCACCAAACTCGGTGAAGTCACCTGCAACGGCAAACCCGTGATGAGCAACCAATAACTCGCTATCTTCCCCTAGTCCCCGGAGGGTCTTACGGAAACGTGAGACCCTCCCCATCCTTTACTTCCCTGCGAACGAAATCCCTTTCTTCACTCTGTCGGGACTACAGAATGGATAAAGTGATCTTGTGCGGCGGGGCAAATGGATACTCTTATGACAAATTATATTCAGCCTCTCCCTGAAACACACTGGCTCTCACGCCTGCGACGCTTGATCTCGCATGGCGATTTGCCTTGGAAATGGATCCTGATTGCAGCCTCCATCCTTGTAATGATCCTGATTCTCGCGGTCGGCGAAATGCTCTGGCGAGAATCCGCTGCTGCTCGAACGACCTTTGGCTTCAGCTTTCTCGCCCCGACGAAAGATCCAAACTGGGACCCAGTCAATGATCAATTTCAAGCCTGGCCGTTCATATATGGAACACTGCTCACATCTTTGGCTGCTCTCATTCTTGCACTACCCATCAGTGTGGGCATTGCCATCTTCATGTCAGAACTTTGCCCTGCGTGGCTTCGGCTCCCATTGAACTGGCTCGTTGAACTTCTGGCCGCGATCCCCAGCGTTGTGTATGGATTATGGGGTATCTTCGTCTTTCTGCCGCTGGTCGTTACACCGGTCGCGGAAGGATTGTTCAGATCCCTGGGGGGAATACCCGGTATAGGGGGCCTGTTTGCCGGACCTGTACCCGTCAGCGGCGCCTCCCGTCTGGGCGCAGCATTCATCCTCACCATCATGATCACCCCCACGATCACCGCAGTCATGCGGGATGTTTTGCTCGCTATCCCGACCCATCAGCGGGAAGCTTCCATGGCGTTGGGTTCCACTCAATGGGAAACCATCTGGCAGGTATTACTCCCCTATGGACTTTCCGGGATTCTGGGCGCGGTCATCCTTGGGCTTGGACGGGCACTCGGTGAAACAATGGCTGTTACCATGGTGATCGGAAACTCCATCGAAGGCAGTGTCTCGCTGTTGAGGCCAGGCTATACCATGGCCAGCATCATTGCAAATGAATTTGCCGAGGCGGTCACCCAACTGCACTCCCAATCCCTGATCGAGATCGGGCTTGTTCTTTTCTTCATGACCCTGGTCCTGAACATCGTCGCCCGCTTCCTGGTATGGAACGTTGCACGGCGAACACCCCAGGAGGTACGCGCATGACCACGACTATGACAACTGTTACACGTTTCCAGCAGCTGATCGAAAAGAACCAGGCCGTCCATTCCTCCCGCCGTAAAGTGACCAATACAGTTATGCTGATGATTACCGGACTGATGACCCTGCTGGCGCTGATCCCATTGTTTTGGATCATCGGCTATGTGGTTTATAAGGGCGGCCAGTACATCAACCTGGATTTCTTCATTCATACCCCGCGGCCTCTCGGCATGGCAGGCGGCGGCGTTCTGAATGCCATCCAGGGCACATTGATCATCGCCGGGCTGGCCACTGTGATCGCGGTTCCACCCGGGGTGCTCGCTGCTTTTTACGCCGCAAACAACCCCAACACACCTCTGGGTGTGGCCCTGCGCTTTAGCACCGACGTACTTTCCGGCGTACCCTCCATTGTGATCGGTTTATTTGTGTATGCCTTGCTTGTCAAACCGATGGGGCATTTCTCTGGTTTCGCCGGCGGCGTGGCCATGGCGTTTCTCATGCTTCCAACGATCATTCGCACCACGGAAGAAATGCTCAAACTGGTACCCCATAGCCTGCGCGAGGCTTCCCTCGCTCTCGGCGCCCCTGAATGGAAGACATCTCTGAATGTTGTCCTGCCTGCAGCCATGAGCGGTATCGTCACAGGGTTTTTACTTGCCATCGCAAGAGCGGCTGGTGAAACCGCTCCGCTCTTGTTCACGGCCCTCGGCAATGAACGCTATGACCTGGGTCTGATCGTTCAAAGCGGCATGGCGCAGAAACAAGGCTTCTTTGCCATTCTGCAGCGTGTCTTCGATCAACCGGTCGATTCATTGCCCCTCACGCTTTGGAAATATGCCCAACAGCCCTACCCTGAACGGATTCAACAATCCTGGGCGGCCGCGCTGGTACTGATGATCGTAATCCTATTAATTAATATTCTAGCCCGCTTATGGGTCGAATCTCGCAAGCGGCGCTTGCAGGGATAATTCTATGTTAGATAAAATCGAAATTGAGACCCCGAAAAAGCAAAAAGCATCCACCTCCGCAAACAAGCTGGAAGTCAAAAACCTGTCGGTATCCTATGGCAAGTTTCTCGCCGTAACCGACATTAATATGGACATCCAGACGAGCAAGATCACAGCTATCATTGGTCCCTCCGGGTGCGGCAAATCCACGTTATTACGTTCCTTCAACCGCATGAACGACCTGACTCCCAGTGCGCACGTGGATGGAGAGATCATACTGGATGGGAAAAATATCAACACATCCGGCGTGGATGTGGTGGATGTCCGCCGCCGCATCGGCATGGTCTTTCAGCGGCCCAATCCGTTTCCGAAAAGCATCTATGACAATGTAGCCTATGGTCCGCGTCTTTATGGCGTTCGGCGCAAGAGTGACCTGGATGAAATCGTGAAAAAGTCCCTGATGCAGGCCGCCTTGTGGGAGGAAGTCAAGGACAAGCTGCATCAATCCGGCTTATCGATTTCCGGCGGACAGCAGCAGCGTCTGTGCATCGCGCGGGCTCTGGCAGTTGAACCGGAGATCATCCTTATGGACGAACCCGCTTCCGCCCTCGACCCGATCTCGACCCTCAAGATCGAAGAGTTGATGCAGGAACTCAAGAAGAACTACACCATCGTGATCGTGACCCACAACATGCAGCAGGCCGCGCGCGTTTCAGATTTCACTGCCATGATGATGCTGACTGACAATCGGCGCTCCGGTACCGTCATCGAATATGACGATACAAAGATCATATTCACCAGGCCAAAAGACAAGCGGACCGAAGACTACGTCACGGGTCGGTTTGGATAACCCTACGCAACGTGCTGAAGACGAAATTGAGAGAAAGGAAGGAGAGTATAATATGACGACCAACAGGAGAAATGAGGACACCATGTTGCGGAAAACATTCGAAATCGAAATTCAACAGGTCAAAGATGACGTGCTTGTGCTCGGCAGCATGGTGGAGCAGGCCATTTTAGGTTCCGTGGAAGCGCTTAAAAAACGAGATATAAAAGCATCTGAAAAGCTCTTTGATAACGATAAAGAGATCAATGGGAAGCGGTTTGAAATCGAAAATAAGTTAATGGTCCTGATTGCGACCCAACAGCCAATGGCTCATGACTTGCGCCTATTGGCATCCTGTATGGAGATCATTTCAGAACTGGAGCGCATGGGCGATTATGCAAAAGGTATTTCCAATATCAATATTCGCATGGGAGATCTACCTCTGCTCAAACCCCTCATTGACGTGCCGCGCATGGCTCAAATCGGCGTGGATATGCTGCACCGCGCGTTAACGGCATTTGTCAATGAAGATGTGGTAACCGCCAAAACGATCCCGGTTGAGGATGATGAGGTGGATGCGCTTTACAATCAGGTCTATCGGGAACTAATGATGTTGGTTATCCAGGATCCGAAAGTGATTGAACGTGCCAACTGGCTTTTATGGGTGGCACACAATCTCGAACGGGTGGCAGACCGCGTCACCAATATTTGTGAACGGACCATTTTCATTGCCACCGGTGAGATGGCTGAAATTAAATCCACTGATGATGAGTTCTGGGAGCAACAAAGGCAGAAAAAATAACGCAAATCCGCCAGCCGCCTGATAGCGTGTGCTGGCGGATTTTTATTCCAGTCAAAATTCTTAACCCATTCTACCGGTAATATAGGCTTCGGTTAATTCCTGTTTTGGTTTGGTAAACATGTCATTGGTGACCGAGAATTCCACCAACTCCCCCAACCAGAACAGACCCGTGTAGTCTGACACACGTGCAGCCTGCTGCATATTGTGTGTCACAATCACAATTGTGTACTTTTCCTTGAATTCAGCAATCAACTCTTCGATATGCAGGGTGGCAATAGGATCCAATGCAGAAGTAGACTCATCCATCAAGATCACTTCCGGCTGGATGGCAATGACGCGCGCAATGCACAATCTCTGTTGCTGCCCCAGCGAAAGCCCCAATGCATCCGATCTCAGGTCATCCTTCACCTCATCCCATAAGGCCGCGGCCTGCAGGGATTTCTCCACCACTTCGTCCAGCTTCACATCCATGCCCATCACCCGCGGGCCGAATGCCACGTTATCATAAATGGATTGAGGGAAAGGGTTTGGCTTCTGAAAGACCATTCCCACTTTTTGTCGAAGCGTGACAACATCCATATCCTTGTCATAGATGTTTTTTCCATTCAGAAGAATATTGCCCTTTACATATGTATCTGCGATCGTATCATTCATCCGATTCAAACAACGCAGGAAGGTGGACTTTCCACATCCGGAAGGTCCGATCAAGGCAGTCACTTTGCGAGGCAAAATTTCAAGACTGATGTTCGATAAGGCTTTGGAGGGGCCGTAAAAAAAATCGAGCGCTTGAATGGAAAATACAGGGGACTCGTTCACGTGATTTATTTTATCCGATCAGCTTTTGAATGAAACTTAGAACATAATACAACACCGCGGCAACTATCGCCGCGGCAGGAATAGTCAATATCCACGCCCAGACGATGCGCCCTGCCACATTCCAGCGCACCGCAGAGAGTCTCCGCATCGAACCCACGCCAACGATCGCGCCCGTGATCGTGTGGGTTGTTGAAACCGGGATCCCAAAATGCGCTGACGTAAAGAGAGCCACTGCACCGGCCAATTCCGCTGCAAAACCTCCCATGGGCTTGAGTTTTGTGATTTTGGAACCCATGGTGTGAATGATGCGCCAGCCACCCGATAAAGTGCCAAAACCAATGGCGGTATGAGCCATAAGGACAATCCAAAACGGGATGAAGAGGGAACCATCCGAGGCTATGACCCAGTGTCGGAGGGCCGGATGTGTAAACAGCACGCCCGCGATGATCCCCATCGTTTTCTGGGCGTCATTCGTTCCGTGACCAAGACTGTAGGCAGCCGCCGAAAGCAGTTGCCCGCGTCGAAAGAAGTGGTCCGTCTCTTTGAGAGTCTTTTTGCGAAATATCCAGTAAATTACTACGATGAACACCGCGCCGAGGATCAAGCCGATCAACGGTGAGATCACAATGAATGCGAGGGTCTTTGTCCAGCCTTTCGCGATAATCACGCTGAAGCCCGCTTTGACGACCGCTGCACCCGCGTAGCCACCAATCAGCGCGTGAGACGAACTGGTGGGCAGGCCAATATACCAGGTATAGAGATCCCATAGTATTGCGCCCAGTAATCCCGCCATGATGACAACGGAATCCACTTTGGTGACATCGATCAGACCACTGCCAATTGTCTTGGCAACGGCGGTCCCAAATGTAAAAGCCGCTACAAAATTGAAGAAAGCCGCCCAGAGGACTGCCTGACCTGGTGTTAGCACCCGGGTTGTAACGACCGTAGCAATGGAGTTCGCCGCATCGTGAAATCCATTGACGTAATCAAAGACAAGCGCAATCCCCACAATAACGATGACAAGGACAATGCTGGCGTCAGGCATTTTTGATCAACACCTTTTGCAACACATCGGCTATATCCTCCATACGGTCAGTCACCGATTCAAGACGCTCGTAAATCTCCTTCCAAATAATGAAATGAACCGCGTCATCACGTTTCGCAGATACTTCTTTAAGCCCCTGCCAAAAGATCTGATCCGCCTCGTGTTCAAGGTCATTAATCCGTACGATTCGGTCGCGAATTTTATCCGACTGTCTGCGGTTCCGCATACTCGGAAAAACGGCATTGACTTCCTTGGCACATTTATAGATTAATCCACCTAACTGGCGCGCTAACTTGGTTGGTTTCTTGATCTGAAAGATGGAGATATGCACAGCGACCGACTCGATCTCATCCAACGCGTCGTCCACTGCACTAATTAATTGCTGTGCATCTTCGTGGTCAATGGGCGCGATCAAAGAAATGTTTGCCAGATCGGTGACTATGTGGACGATGTTGTCACCTTTGTTCTCGATCTCTGTTAGTGCTGCGACTTTTTTGTCAATGTCAACATAATCGTCGAGCAAATCCTGTAACAGGCGGGCGCCTTCCAAAAGGTTATCGCCGGCCTGCTCAAACAGGTCGAAGAATCTCGTCTGACTGGGAAGAAATGAAAAACTGGGCATAGACGCCCTCCTCAAGAAGAATAAATTTGAAAAACCCTTCGTACCTCTGCGATTCTACTATGAGTTTTTCTACATGATGCAAACTCGTAACTAAGTCAATGTCAGCTATTATGCTTTCGGCTATAATTCGACCCGATGAACCGTTTTATACTAAATGCCATCATAATATTTGTGTTTCTTTTTTCTGCATCATGCGGTCCTACGTCTTCTTCACAAGTGGGCGCGTCTAATTCTTCGGCGAATTATATCGAGAACAAGGGCTCGGATACCATCGTCAATCTGGCGCTGGCCTGGGCGGAGAAATATCAGGCTGAGCACCCGGAAGTCCGTATATCAGTGACAGGCGGAGGGTCTGGAACAGGGATCGCATCGCTCATCAACAAGACCGTGGATATTGCCAACGCCTCTCGCCAAATAAAAGAGGAGGAAGTCGCCGAGGCAAAGTCCAATGGGGTCGAACCTGTAGAGCACATCATCGCGCGGGATGCGATCGCCGTCATTGTCAACCCGGAAAATCCAGTCAGCCAATTGACCCTGAAACAAATTTCAGATATTTACAGCGGCAAGATCAGCAACTGGTCTGAAGTCGGGGGGGAAGACCGGCCGATTGTGCGCCTCTCGCGCGAGACAAACTCGGGCACGCACGTGTATTTCCTTGAGACTGTCCTACGCCTGGGAAACAAGGACGATAAAACGCTCTTCTCCATGGATACGTTACTGCTGCCCTCTTCCGAAGGCATCGTCGCGGAAGTGCGCCAGAATCCCAATGCCCTTGGGTATGACGGTCTGGGTTATGTACCAAAGGATCTGAAGATGATCGCCATTGCGAAAGAAGCAGGCGGTGCTTATGTGCTCCCGTCCATTGCAACGGTGAACGATAAATCCTACCCCATTGCACGTGACCTTTATATGTATACCAATGGCGAACCGACCGGGATCGTCAAAACATATCTCGATTGGATCGTTTCCTCAGAGGCACAGCAGATCGTGGCAGACCTCGGTTTTGTGCCTGTATCACCCGACTCCTCTTCCTAAAGGAGAGGGGGGAGAATTGCATGGAAAAATCTCTCAATTGGCATGAATTCGTTATCACTCGTTTGATCAAGGCTTCCGGCTATTCAGCCATCCTCTTTGTTGCACTTATCTTTTTCTTTCTCGTGCGCGAGGGCCTTCCCACGTTTGCAGAAACAAGCCTCAGTTCACTCCTCAGTATTCGCTGGTATCCCATTGAAGACCACTTTGGAATTTTGCCGCTCCTCACTGGCTCACTCATCGTGACGATCGGTGCCGCGTTGGTCGCAGTCCCTTTTGGGATTGGCACAGCTGTTTATATCTCCGAGATTGCGCCGCGTTGGATGCGTGAAATTCTCAAGCCGCTGGTTGAATTATTAGGCGGGCTTCCCTCTGTAGTACTTGGATTTCTTGGCATTCTGCTCCTCTCCCCTTTCATACGTGTCTTTCTGGACCTTCCCACCGGTCTGACGGCCTTTACCGGCTCTCTTCTTTTGGGCGGGATCGCGGTGCCCACGGTTGTGTCGGTGGCAGAAGACGCACTCGACGCCGTGCCGCGTGCTTATCGTGAAGGCGCCTGGGCGTTGGGGGCCACACAATGGCAAACGATCTGGCGTGTGACATTTCCCGCGGCGCGTTCCGGTGTATTGACCGCAGTGATGCTGGGTGTGGGACGCGCCATCGGTGAAACAATGACGGTGATGATGGTCACCGGAAATGCGCCGGTACTGGCAACAAAACTCGGGAGTCTTTTCTCACCCGTCCGCACCATGACTGCGACGATCGCGGCGGAAATGGGTGAAGTCGCCAATGGAAGCACCCATTATCATGTCCTGTTTTTTATTGGCATGGTGCTGTTCCTCATCTCGCTGGGAGTGAACATTGCCGCTTCATCGGTGGTCTTCCGCACCAAGAAGCGCGCGGAGAGGATCTTATCGTGAGACGCGCCCTTCTTCCCATCGACCGTCACATCGCACAGCGGGTAGGCTTTACTGCGATTACCTTAATGGCATTCGCGACGGTACTCCCAATTATCGCCGTCGTTATTTACATTCTTGTTCAAGGCTTGCCCGCCATCTCGCTTGAGTTCCTGACAGGTTTTCCGCATGACGGCATGCGCGCAGGTGGCATTTTGCCCGCCATCATTGGAACGATCTATCTCACGATCGGAACAGCTATCTTCTCTGTTCCCCTGGGCATCGCAGCAGCGATCTATCTTTCGGAGTATGCTTCTGACACCCCACTCACGCGCACAATCCGGATTGCGATCATCAACCTTGCAGGGATTCCATCGGTCGTCTATGGATTGTTTGGCCTTGGACTATTCGTTCTCTTCCTTAACTTCGGCACATCTATCCTCGCCGCCTCATTGACTCTTTCGATCATGACACTGCCTGTGATCATCAGCACCGCCGAAGAATCGTTGCGCTCCGTACCCCAGGCATTCCGCACGGTGAGCATATCCCTGGGTGCGACAGGCTGGCAGACCATTCGTCGTATTGTCTTGAAGGAGGCATTGCCTGGTATTCTGACCGGTGTGATCCTTGGGCTGGAACGCGCGGCAGGTGAAACGGCCCCGATCCTTTTCACGGGCGCGGCGTTCTTCCTGCCCCGCCTTCCCCACTCACCTTTCGATGCAACCATGGCACTGCCCTATCATCTTTTTGTGATCTCGACTCAAGTCCCTGAAATGCCAATCAAAATCCAATATGGCACAGCGTTGGTCTTGTTGGTCTTTGTCCTCACGATGAACCTCATCGCAACCGTGATCCGTTCGAGAGCGAGGGCACGAAGACAATGGTAAGCGCGGACCATGGATGATAGACTATTGACGATTTCCATCGTGTATCGTCAATAGTCTATCGTCTTTCTGTAAAAACCAATGGATAAAATAATCATAGAAAACTTGTCATTACAATATTCTGACGGCATCGAATCCCTTCGCGACGTCAGCCTGAATATCCGCGAAAATGCGGTGACCGTGCTCTTCGGTCCCGCAGGAGGCGGCAAGTCCACGTTACTGCGCTGCTTGAATCGCCTCAATGACCTTACGGAGGTCAAGGCTGCCTCAGGGCGAATCTTAATTGATGGTCAAAATATTCTTGATCCAACGATAGATGTCATTGCGTTGCGCCGCAAAGTAGGTATGGTTTTCGCGCGTCCCGTCGTCTTGCCATTGAGCATTCGCGGAAATTTGACGTATGGATTGGAACTTGCGGGCGAGAAGCGCAGGTCGAAGCTGGATGAGGCAGTCGAACGAAGCCTGAAGCTGGCCGCGTTATGGGAGGAAGTCAAAGACCGATTGGATGATCCCGCCATTGCCCTCTCCGGTGGACAACAGCAGCGTCTATGCCTTGCGCGTTCCCTCGCCCTTCAACCCGAAATCATTTTGCTCGATGAACCCACCTCAGGTCTTGACCCCATTTCAACTGGCAAAGTGGAAGCTGCCTTACAGGAACTCAAGAAAGAATATACGATCATTCTCGTGCCTCATTCCGTGCAACAGGCAGGACGTACTGCTGATTACGCCGCCTTCTTCCTGCAGGGGGAACTGGTTGAGTATGGCGAAGGGAAATCACTCTTTACCGCGCCCAAACAAAAACGGACCGAGGATTACATCACCGGGCGATTTGGGTAATTATTCCTCGCGCTGAACGGAACGAGCCAGTAGGCGAGTGTAGGCGAAGCGCACATTTACGAGATAGTTAAACTTCCTAATAACCACGCTTACCTTCACTACACCATACGGTGAAAGTGTCGTCTTCGTTGCACTCCGCTCCCTCTGCGAGGGTTTCGCGACGTGAGACCTTATAAGATGAATCAAAAAACTGTTCTTTTCCTCTGCACAGGTAATTCCTGTCGTTCGCAAATGGCGGAAGCCATTGTCAATGAGCATTATCCGGAATGGAAAGCATTCTCTGCCGGGACAAAGCCCGCGGGATACATCCATGAGTTGGCAATTGAAGCATTAAGTGAAATTGGAATTACACATTCCGGAAAATCAAAACATATCAACGATCTGCGGACAAAAGATTTTGATCTCGTCGTCACGGTTTGCAATTCAGCTGCAGAGGAATGTCCCGTCTGGCCGGGAAAAGCGGGGAAACGCGTCCATCATGATTTTGTGGATCCTGCCAAGGCCGAGGGAACGCTCGAGGAACGGAAGCAGGTCTTTCGCCAGGTAAGGGACGAGATGCTGGAAGTGATTCCTGAACTATTGAAATAATATCCAAAGCGAAAAGGCATTTGACGGGCTGAGTCGTAGAATGGTATTCTTGATGAAGAAAGGATATCCCTATGACCAGCCCGTTTGATATTCTCTTTGAACCGATCCAGATCGGTCCCGTTGTCGCTCCGAACCGTTTTTACCAGGTACCGCATTGCAATGGGTTTGGGCACCGTATGCCGCAGGGAATGGCGGCAATGCGCGCCATGAAGGCGGAGGGCGGCTGGGGAGTCGTGTGCACCGAGGAAACAGAGATCCATCATTCAAGCGATCTATCGCCCTATTTCGAAGGGCGCTTGTGGAGCGATGAGGATATTCCCACACTGGCACTGATGGCAGAGTCGGTTCATAAACATGGTTCATTGGCGGGGATCGAGCTTTCCTACAATGGATATGACGCACCGAATTTGTATTCGCGCGTGCCATCCCTCGCGCCAAGTTCCATGGGAACGATCGGCGGTTCAGGCTATGACCCTGTGCAGACCCGCCGCATGGATAAAGAGGATATTCGCAATGTTCGCAAGTGGCACCGGGATGCGGCCCTGCGCGCCAAACGTGCGGGATTTGACATTATCTACTGTTACGCGGCACATGGCATGAGCGCGGCGATCCAGTTTATTTTGAAACGCTACAATGATCGCACCGATGAATATGGTGGTTCGCTTGAGAACCGTGTGCGCTTCCTGCGAGAATTAATTGAAGAGACGAAAGAAGCTGTTGGCGACACATGCGCAGTGGCGGTCCGCTTTGTGGTGGATGAACTGCTCGGCGAAGAGGGAATTACTCATCAAGGCGAAGCGTATGATGTGGTTGCGAGGCTCGCTGAGTTGCCGGATCTGTGGGACGTGAACATCAGCGGATGGAATAATGATTCAGTAACTTCGCGCTTCGGAAAAGAAGGTCATCAGGAAAAATATATTTCATTCGTCAAAGGGTTGACGACCAAACCTGTCGTCGGCGTGGGTCGCTACACCTCGCCTGATGTGATGGTCTCTGCGATCCAGAGCGGCGTGATGGACTTGATTGGCGCGGCACGACCCTCGATTGCCGACCCGTTCCTGCCGACCAAAATCAAAGAGGGCCGCATTGAAGATATCCGGGAGTGCATCGGCTGCAATATCTGCGTGACGGGCGATACACGGTTTGTACCCATCCGCTGTACCCAGAATCCCACAATGGGAGAGGAATGGCGGCGCGGCTGGCATCCTGAGATCATTGCGCCGAAAAAGAGCGATAAAGAAGTGATGATCGTCGGCGCGGGACCCGCGGGGCTTGAAGCGGCGCGAGCGTTGGGTCAACGCGGCTATGAGGTGACTTTGCTCGAGGCGCGCAAGGAATTGGGTGGGCGCGTCATCCGCGAGTCAGCTTTGCCAGGATTAAATGAATGGCGTCGTGTGGCAGATTGGCGATTGACCCAAATCAAGAAGATGAAGAATGTGGCGGTATACCCATCCAGCCCAATGACCGCGGATGAGATTCTCGAAACCGGTATGCAGAATATCATCGTTGCTACGGGCGCCACCTGGCGGCGCGACGGGATCGGACGCACATTGCGAAAACCAATCCCTGGACATGCTTCACCGAATGTTTTAAGCCCAGATGATTTGATGGACGAGGAAAAAGTAATTAGTTTCACGCGAATGCTGCGCGACAATTTGGTTCATGGCAATTGGGTCATTTATGATGATGACCATTACTATATGGGCGGGATATTGGCAGAATTGCTTGCCCGGCATGGATGCCAGGTTTCGCTGGTGACACCTGCACCGATAATTTCCTATTGGTCACAGTTCACGCTGGAACAGGAACGCATTCAACATAAGTTGATGAAACTTGGCGTAAAGCTATATCCGCAGCATGTCTTAAGTGAAATTGAAAACGACTGTGTCAGGTTGACGAGTACAATTTCGGGAAATGAAGTTGAATTTCAGCGCGATGGCGTGGTGTTGGTGAGTGATCGAATTTCGAATGATTCGCTGTATTGTTCACTCAAGTCAGCGCTCGATGAAGAAAAACTAAATTCACTACAGGTCATTGGCGACGCAGAAGCGCCGAACATCATCGCGCAGGCAGTGTTCTCGGGTCATCTCGCGGCGCGGGAGTTTGAGGAGGAAAAAGTGGAAGGAACGCCGTTCAAAGTGGAGAGAATAAAGATCTGAAAACGAACCGCTTACCAAACGCGTTCCAAATTTGGATTATCCAAAGACTTTCTCCCCACCTTCGCCATATCGATCCATTCGCCATGTACCTTGACGCGTACCACATCACCGGTGAAATCAGTCACGGTGCCAGCGTTGTTGTTGAACAACCATGAGCCCACCGCGTAAATATCCGCAGGCACTCCCAGCCTTTCAAACTTACGCATCTTATCTGGATTGAACCCGCCGGAGACAACGATCTTGACATTGCGACAATAGTCACGCGCGGCTTCTTTCCATACGGGTGGCAGGTTCCAGTTTTCTGAAGCGGAATCCAACCCCTGGCGGACGTTGAACACAAGCCGCGGGTTGACTCCGAGATCCAGGACAGGATCACCCAATGGCTGAACGGAAACATCCCGCACGGTTCCACTGGTATCCAAACGTATGCCATACAAAACATATTTCTCGGCTTCGGTTTGATTGCCCTGATCGCATAACTCTTTATATTTTTTGAACATCGTTTCCAGTACCCGCAGGGTATCGGTTACTGAATTGTTATTGAAGTCCACTAAAGCGATCCGTGGAATATTCGCAGGCAGGATGCGCGCGAACTGCATCATCGCTTCGGCAGTATCGCCCATAAACGAAGCGATCGCTGCGTGAGCCACAGTCCCGCCACCTGCGCCGCCCCACCAGTCACCCTGCGCGTCGGTCGAGACGAACGAACCGATCTGCTGCGAGAAGTCCATGTTGAAACGCTGGATGGCGATGTTGTAGGCATATCCATCTGAGGCCTGCACCTCGTGTAAGTCGAAGCGTGCAGGGAAAAATAAAACCGGTTTGCCGCCGGCGGCCATTAGGGTTTCATAAACGTTCGTGGCGACGCGACTCGAACGAGTCAGCACGCCTAGTGTTGGGGTCTCAAGCAGCGCAAAATCACGGTAGCGCCCGTGGACCTTGATCACCGCCTCGGCGTTGAGTGGGTCTCCATCTGATTTAACCATTGTGCCATCTTGAACTGCCCACACCTGTAATTTGTCTGAGGTATCGATAAATTTATCGCCCTCCCAGTAACCTGTGCAATGTTTAAGCATTTCCAGTGACTTATCCACGCCCACGACCACCGTGTTTCCCACACGGCGTGTGAACCATTGCATTTCTACTTCAATATCACCAACCGCAATCCCATCCGGTGAAACATTGGCAGGCAGGTTATAGTACTGACCTGAATAGGTATATCCCTCGGAGGCCAGCGTGGCCAGCATGCGACCGATATTCTCGAAATATTTATCCGAATACCAGCCGCGGCGCATACGGTCGACATCGAGTTTGAAGGTTTCGTTGGTGAGGCGTTTGTTATCAAAGATGGACATGGAGTTCCTTTGGTATATGAGTAGATAAGTAAACACGTAGACAGGGCAAGGGGTTAATTGAACCTGCGCACATTTACCTGTTTACAAAAATGTGTCCGTCGATTTCACAATGTGCATTCCCGCTTTCGAAAACCACTCATATGCGGCGTCTGCAGCATCGGTGTGGTCTACTACACCAGGCACAACGACAGGAGATGTACAATCCTCGAGCAGGTAGACTTTCTTTGCCAGCTGAGAATCAGCAAGCATAATATCATCGAGCAGGTCGTAGACTGTCCAGGCGACACAGTGACTTTTCGCCTGCCCCGCGATGATCAAACGATCAAATTCCTGGAGTTGCTGGACGAACCGTTGATCATGCGTTCCCAGCATTTCGTCCATGGGACCTGTCAGTACTTCAGGGCCAATGACCGAATAATTTTCTGTGAAGGGCGTCTCACCTTTGATCACGATGTCAGGATTCGCAAGCCGCGCCACGGTATGGAAAAAGACCGCCTCTTCTACCGAGGGCACCAGCGCATGACCAATGCCTCCCAGCATGGCATGATACGGCCAGATAGTGAGCGCGTATTTTCCGGTTTTTTGTAGCTCTTCCGCGTAATGGATCATCATCTGTTGTCCATACTCTGGAGCAATATCGAATTGAGCAGCCAGAGCAGGATTGAACATCCATTTGCCGTCACGTAATTCGGAAACATGAATGTCTGTATAGGGCGCCGGATGATTGCCATCTTGATCCACAAAGAAAATCGCATGGAAGACTTGCATGGCTTTATGCGTGTCCATCGTGAGGGTAATCTGGGTGATGTTTCCCAGATTGCGATAGATGAATTCGCAGAGACGAGCGTTGTCTTCCACCGCCCCGCGTCCGCTGCGACCACCGACGTAAAGCTCAAAATCGGGGATGCAGAACGTGTTCTGCACATCGATCAGCATCAGCCAGGTTTTGGTCGAATCAACGGAAGCCGGCGGAAGTCCATATTGATCCGCCCAGTCCCGTGCAGCTTTGGCGCGCTCCTCATAAGGAACCCGCCAGACAGCACCTACTTTTTGGGCATCGAAAAAATCAGGGATTGGGGTTTGAGTCCTCATAAAATTCCGTATCCTTTCAAGAAGGTTAACGCCCACCCAATTCCTTGTCAAGTGCAACGTTGACTTTTTTGCCTGAAACCTTTACACTACGAATACCGTTTAAGTAAGTGATCAGAAATTTTCTGTGAGCCATTCTGATGATTCATCACAAGCGGTAAGAAAACGATTTTGGAGGAGGAATATGGCGTCGCAATTCCAGCTCATCATGCGGTCCGGTCCCACGCCCGGGGCTGCCTTTACATTGGAGGGGGATCAGCTCACTATTGGCCGCGATTCGATAAATGAGATCGTGATCAACGATGCGGAGATTTCACGCCGCCATGCTCGTTTGACCTTCCAGGGCGGAAAGTATGTGCTGGAAGACCTCGGCTCTACCAACGGGACATTTGTCAACGGACAACGTCTGGCAGGACCGCGCGTTTTGAAGGCGGGAGAGGTTGTTTCGTTCGGTGAGCAGATCGTGATGGTCTTTGAAGCGACCAATTTTGATGCAGGCGCGACCGTGGTTTCGCCGCGTGCTGCAGTTGTTCCTTCGGTATCCAGACCGGCCCCCCTTCCCCCTCCGCCGCCTGTCGAATATGTAGGAAGTGTGCCAGCCAGTCCCGCGCCGATCTCCGGCACAACCATCAGAAGGCCAACTCCTTTGTTCATTATTATTGGCGTTGGTGTTTTCCTCTTCGTATGTATGTGTATTGCTTTCTTCTGGTGGGTGGATGCGAATTTCCTGTGGTGCACATTCTTCCCCTTCCTCGGTGGTTGTTAATTACAATCAATAGTACCCCGCGAGACGCGTCCGCGCTCGCGGGGTGTTTTATTTAATACGATCTATTTAAGCAGTTTGAATTTCTACTGGCAAATCTTTTCAAAAGTTTCGTAATTGATGAGACAAGCGGTAGAATATAGTCACCTGGAGATTTTTGGATGGAACCCCCTTTCACAACTTCGCCGCGCTGGAGCTCAACGACCAAACTGCTGGTAGGTTTGGTGGTGGTTGGCATCGTGGCGTTTTTATTCTTCCGTTTTACCAGTCTCATCACGCCGCTGCTGATCGTTTTTATCCTTGCTTATCTTCTTCACCCGGTAGCAACCCTCCTGTCACGTGCTCTTAGCATTTCGTGGAAGGCCTCCGTTAATATTCTCTATTTCGTTATTCTCATCCTGCTGATCGGTCTGCTTACGCTAGGCGGGGTGGGATTGGTGGCACAGGTACAAAGCCTGATCCAGCTGGTGCAGGCGATTGTTGCCGAACTCCCCAACTATATCCAGAATCTCGCTGGACAAGTCTTTCGGATCGGGCCTTTTACATTGGACATGCGGACGATCGATCTCAATGAGATCAGCCGGCAATTGCTCTCGTTCATCCAGCCTTTGCTCGGGCGGACGGGGACTCTGGTTGGCACGGTGGCAAGCGGCGCAGCCGAAATCTTTGGCTGGACATTCTTTGTATTACTTGTATCCTATTTCGTCATGATCGAAAGTACCGGCTTGCAAAGCGATCTCTTCAAGGTGGAAGTGCCGGGCTATAACGAAGACCTTCGCAGGCTGAGCAATCAGTTGAGCCGCATCTGGAACGCGTTCCTGCGCGGCCAGATCTTTATTTTTGGCATGGCTACGCTGATCTATATTTTCGTCTTATCCTTTTTTGGTGTGAGATATGCGATTGGCATTGCCTTTATGGCAGGGCTTGCAAAATTCCTGCCCTATATCGGCCCGGCGATCACCTGGATCGTCATGGCACTGGTCACCTATTTTCAGCCTGATAAACCTTTTGGCATGCAGCCGCTGGCCTATATGGGCCTGGTGGTGATTACGACAACGGTGATCGACTGGATCATTGACAACCTGATTGCTCCACGCATTATGGCACGTTCGTTGAGGGTGCACCCAGCCGCGGTGCTGGTCACTGCGCTGATCGCAGCCAACCTGATTGGAATTTTAGGTGTGGTCGTTGCTGCCCCCTTCCTCGCGACAATCAGCCTGCTGGGGCGTTACACCATGCGTAAGATGCTGGATCTGGATCCCTGGCCTACGGGAGATGCTGTTCCAGTCCCTCCCGTGAATCTTGAATGGATTGCCCGCACCCGGGCCTATCTTACATCGAAGCTTCAAAGAAGTAATCCAAAATAAACTATTTATCCGAAAGAGAGTTCAGATGAACAATAATCATTACAGCGAACCAAAAACCGAAACACTTGCCGAAACCGATAATTTTCAGGCATGGATGGCAGAAGAGCCGGATGGCGAGACCACCTACTATCTTCAAATCGGCCGCGCGACGATCAACTTTTTTCAGGAAGAGTGGGAGCAATTTCTCGCTTTCATAAAGGGTATCGATGACGTCAAGCCAGATGAGCAGGAACTATATCGTTTGGAATTTGATAACGTAGACATCTGGATGGACGAGGAAGATTGGATAGAGTTCAAGAATCTGACCCGGGAAATCAGTAAATAATTCCTGAAATTATTTGTTGATCATTCACCGAAAGAAACACAATCCATGGAACCATTAAACGCCATCACGGATGTGCGTGGGATTCAGGTGGGTCAGGCACAAGACGAAGAAGCATTAACAGGTTGCACCGTAATTATTTGCCGCAAAGGAGCTGTGGCCGGGGTGGATGTGCGCGGTGGCGCGCCCGGCACGCGCGAGACCGATCTGCTCAACCCGGTCAATCTCGTTGAAAAAGTTCACGCGGTCGTATTGGCAGGCGGATCCGCTTTCGGCCTGGAGGCTGCCAGCGGCGTGATGCGTTATCTGGAAGAGCAGAAGATCGGATTCAACACTGGCGTTGCAAAAGTTCCCATTGTTCCAGCGGCGATTCTCTTTGACTTAAACCTCGGTCGCGCGGATGTTCGGCCGGATTCCGCCATGGGATACCGGGCTGCAGCTTCCGCCTCCTCTGACGCGCCTGCCGAGGGAAATGCCGGGGTCGGGATGGGCGCCTCAGTCGGGAAGATGTTTGGTCCGGGGTTGGGGATGAAAGCGGGCGTTGGGACCGCGAGTATGAACATCGGGGGTGGGGTCATCGTGGGTGCGCTGGTCGCCGTCAATGCATGGGGCGATGTGATCGATCCGCAAACGAATCAGATCATTGCCGGTCTGAGGTCCGGGAAAGTGGGTCCGCTGCGTGTGGGCAAAAAGGATGATTTCGCCGATACACTTTCCATGATGAAAAGTGTCCCCGGGCGCGGCATCCTGGGCCTTGCAGCACGCAGTAACACCGTCATCGGCGTTGTTGCGACGAATGCAAAGCTAACCAAAGCCCAGGCAACCAAAGTCGCTCAGATGGCCCAGGATGGGATTGCCCGTACGATCCGCCCTGCACACACCATGCTGGATGGTGACGTCATCTTCGCGTTATCCACCGGGGCGCGGAAAGCAGATGTTTCCTCGGTCGGCGCGTTCGCTGCGGAAGTCATGGCAGAGGCGATCCTTCGAGCCGTAAGAACAGCAAAACCCGCCGGTGAATTGCCGGGCCTGAATCATTCGTAAGCGCTCACTTGACGAACAAAAAGAGGCTGGTCACTTGGACCAGCCTCTTTTATTTTTACAACGTAGTGATTATCTGCGGCTCTTCAATTCGTCTTTCAGGATCAGAGTCATGACGACGCTGACAATGCTGACCACCAACCCACCGAGGAAGGCATTCCACCAAACAGGGTCGGATATGATCAACCCAAATCCGAACGATTGACCGATGACACTCGTCAGCCAGAACAGGAAAGTATTGATCACGAGTGTGAATAAGCCCAGCGTGAGCATGATCAAGGGACAGGTCAGCAGTTGAATCAACGGGCGGAACAGCGCATTGACCAGACCGAAGATGAGTGCAAGCCAGAGGATCGAAATGAGGTTGCTTCTCAGGTCGATGCCCGGCAGGATCAGTACCGCCAGATATAACGCGATCGCGTTGATCGCCCAACGTAGAATGAATTTTGTCATGGAGTCTCCTCTTTATCCAATGTCACTGCGAGTGGCAAAGCAGTCTCCTCATCGAACCAGGGATTGCTTCAGGCTAATGCCCTCGCAATGACGTTCACCCTTTATACGCAAACCATTCATTCCAGTTGCATGACGCACGCGTCATGTACGCCTCATACGCGCATCCACAGTAAGGTGCGCTGCGGTTTGAAACCTGCCGCGCTGATCGCCTCCCTCATCTCTTCAGCAGGATACTCCAGCGTCAGCCGCGGAGAATATGTGATCATGCGCTGGGCGTGGATGAGCAGGGTTTTCAATGCTTCAGGGTCAGACCCGGGATCTGTCGCGGCGTAAAGCGATTCTGACCTGCCCGCCTGCGGAATCCACGTCAACGTGGCAAGCAAATTATCATTGCGAACCGCGGCCCACTGTCTGACGTTGAAATCAACGAATAAGAGATAGAACCAATTCCAGAGGCCCGGTCGAAGGGTGTTGACATTCCACGAGTGGTACCAGGTCAAATCGTCAGGATAGAGGCGGCGAAGCCACTCCTGCTGCAGAGACCAGAAGCGTGGCTGGCGTGGCATAATTTTGATATCCGTATCCAGGTAGGAGAGGCGAGGGTTTGGAGTTGCCTGCCAGGTGGTGCGACGAGCAATCTCCTGGAATCCCAAATCCTGATATAGCTTGATCGCCCCCGGGTTATCATCCCGGACGTGCAACCAAATGGAAGAGGCTTTTCTGTCGCGGGCTTGTTTCATGACACGCTCGGTGAGTGCGCGTCCAATGCCGCGCCGGCGGTAATCGGGATGAGTAGCCACGTTTGCGACGAGAAAAATTCGCTTACCCTTGTCTCGAAACGGGATCAGGCTGGCATTGCCAACGATGCGACCCTCCTGCTCCCAGACATACCCCATCAGGGGCAGGGAAGCGGTCTCTGTCATACGTGAAGCCCAGTGCAGGAAACTGTCATCCCGGCTGGCGCGGCGCATGTCAGAGAGGTAGCGCTGACCATCATTATCGATCGTGGGAGAAAAGCACAGCTCGATCAAGTCCGCCACCGCGGAGAGGTCTCGCAGCACGTTGAGGGGACGCATATGGGGATGATCATTCGTCTGCGCAGAAATGGTAATAGAACTCATTAATTGCCATTATAGCGCGTTGTTGTATTTTGGAAATACGTGGGCGTATAATTGTAAAAAACCTGGGAAGGGAAAAATGCAGATACAAAAATCGCCCAGCGGCGCACTGTTTCCATATTATTATAAAAACGGGGAACTATTTGGCCTTCATTTAGGCAGCTATTTCTCTGACGAAGATGGCGTAATGGCAATGATGAAAGCAGAGGCAATGTTTTTCACCAAGCAACCTCGTGAGCTAGGTCTTTGGATCGACTTTTATGAAACGAAACTGACAGATCGAGTCATCCAAGAATTCATTGAAATGCTCAAGCAGATGAGCTCTCGAATTACAAAGCTTGGAATTGTCGGCTGTCCGCTCCTCGCTCAGTGGAAAATAAATCGACGGGTCAAAAAAGCGGATGTTCTTTCTTCTTTGCCAATAAAATATTTTGACGACCCTGAAGTCGCAAAGACTTGGCTGGTGAGTGAATTGGAATAGGATTAAAGACTTATCATGGAATGCTGGACCTGCAAATCGAACTCAGGTGAAAAGAGAATCTCGCCTGGTCCCACAATTTCCGAAGGGCAATACTGGCTGGTCGAACATGCATATCCAGTCAAGACAATTGGTTGGCTGGTGATTGTTTTGAAACGGCATGCGGAGGCCTTGCACGAATTGACAACTGAAGAGTTTACTGAACTGGCTCAGATTCAAGCCAGACTCACTAAAGTTTTGTTTGAAGAATTACACTGTGAGAAAGAATATATCTCCTGTTATACAGAGGCAGAACATTTTTATCATATCCATTTTCATGTCTTTGCCAAACCGCCTGATTTGCCAGACGAATTAAAAGGCGGCAAGAGCTTTTCTCTGTTAAAAGTGACAAATGAAGAAGCCGTTTCACCAAATAAGATTATTGCGTTTTGTGAGTTACTTAAGAATAGATTTAAGTAAGCCTCTCAGTTCCAAACCTTCGTTGAAGGGACAAGTGCTGACGCCTATGCACATCGGGGATTTTGTGAGATTTCTTAGCCTTAGCCAAAGCTGGTAGCTTGACAATTACCCTTCTTCTCAGTATCGCCTTCGTGACTTCACAATTGCTTCACAGTCTTTGACTACGATGGTTATGCCTGAACCGGTAATAGATTTACTTTCGCAGCAAATCAGGTTTTTCGAATTTTGGCTTATAGGATAAGGAGATAAAGAAATGGATTTACAGCTAAAAGACGCTGCCGTACTTGTGACCGGTAGCTCCGCCGGTATTGGCCAGGCAACGGCTCTTGCTTTCGGAGCCGAAGGCGCGCGGGTTGCCGTGACTTATTATAAAAATCGTCAGGGAGCCGAAGAAACGGCAAATAAGCTCCGGGAGGCCGAAGGCCAAGCCCTGGTTACGCATTATGACCTGGCTGACCCTGACTCGATCCGCTCAAGCGTTGAGCAAATTCAGAAAGAGTGGGGCACTTTGAATGTATTGGTCAATAATGCAGCTCCCATGGATGTTGCCGGCCCCACGGGTCAATTGTTTGAAGACGTGCCACTCCAGAATTGGGAATCGATGATCCGCCGAACCCTGGAAGGGGTAACGTTGACGATTCAATGTGCTCTACCCCTGATGCGAAAAAGTGGCTGGGGCCGCATCGTTAATATCTCTTCAGATGGAACGGATGGCTGGCCAGGTCTAGGACCTTACGCCACTGCGAAGTCTGGATTGCATGGGTTGACCCGGACCCTGGCCGCAGAACTCGGTCCCGCCAATATTTTGAGCAATGTTGTCATGCCGGGAGCGGTCATGACCGAACGCACTGCCAAGAACATTCCAGAGGAGCAGCGTGAGCAACTCAGGCAGCATCTGCCAACCCGTCAGCTCATCACACCGGAAGATGTGGCCGCGGTGATTGTTTTTCTTGGGTCGCCCATCAACAGCCAGATCATTGGAGAGATTATCCGAGTGACCGGAGGACGTTAATTGAAGATTTCGGTTGCCTTTTTGTGGCTGTTTCCCACTGTCTTGCGGCAATTTAACACTTTTCTAACGTCGCGTTGACAACATGCAAAAATTTTCGAAGCCAGTTTTGTTTTATAATACGAATCTAATGATGCGCTGGCTCCCATACGCACTGGCTTGCTCCATTTTTCTTGCAGCCGCCGATTTCTTTATCAAACTCGCTACAAACAAAATCGCATCTAGTATGGGGATGTTCCTTTACGGTGCAACCACCTTTACTGTTGGTTTAATCTGGGTCAGTTATCTGAAAGCCACCGGCCAGTCCTTGCTGATCACCCCGCTTGGTTTCCTGTACGCCATTGCGGCGGGAATAGCATTTAGTGGCGTGACCATTCTGCTCTATCTCACCTTCGCGCAGATCAGTGTCTCCCTCGGTTCACCGACCATTCGCGTGATGGGCATTGTCATAGCCAGTTTGTTCGGCATCTTACTTCTGCACGAGCCTTTTACCTGGCGTTATGCACTAGGACTGGTCTTAACGATTGCGGGGGTCGCTTTGATCGTCCTTCGCTAATAAAGAAGAATGAAATCCTATCCATTAACACTCTTCTAACGCCGTTTTGACAATTTGCCGACGCGGTTTTGTTATAATCACCGCTGTCACTAGGCCCCCAAAGGTCTCTTCGACCTTTGGGGTCTCTATTTTGAAAGGGAAAATTCCTATGATGCGATTTGACAGATTTACAGAAAGAGCACAAGAGGCAGCCCAGCGCGCGGCGGAGATCATCCAGCGCTACGGCCATAACCAGATCGATACGGAACACATCTTGCTGGCACTTATCGAACAGCCTGGCGGTGTGATCCCCCAAATTTTGGAAAAACTAAGCGTTAGCGCCGAGGCACTTACTGAACGGCTCGATGCCACTTTACGCGCCAGTCCGAAAGCCAATATCTTTGGCGGCGGCGCAGGCCAGATTTTTATCACCCCACGTGTAAAACGTATTATTGACCTTGCCAACGAGGAAGCCAACCGCCTCAAGGATGAATATATCTCTACTGAGCATATTTTCCTCGCCATTTTGACCGAGCGGAATACGCCTGCAGCACGTATTTTGGAATCTGCTGGTCTGACGCGTGACCGCGTCTATACCGCCATCCAGGACTTGCGGGGCGGACAGCGGGTCACGGATCCGCAGGCCGAGTCCCGTTATCGGACGCTTGACAAGTACTCACGCGACCTCACTCAACTGGCACGCGAAGGCAAGCTGGATCCCGTCATTGGACGAGACAACGAAATCCTGCGCTTGATCCAAATCCTCTCACGCCGCACGAAAAACAACCCGGTTCTCATCGGTGAAGCGGGTGTGGGGAAAACCGCGATTGCCGAAGGTCTAGCACAACAGATTGCCAACAATGATGTCCCTGAAATTCTTTCAGGAAAGCGCGTTGTGCAATTGGATTTGGGCGCAATGATTGCAGGCTCACGCTTCCGAGGTGAGTTTGAAGAACGACTGAAAGCCATCATGGAAGAAGTCCAGCGCTCGCAGGGTGACATCATCCTGATGATCGATGAGCTGCATACGGTCGTCGGCGCGGGAGCGGCACAGGGCGCGATGGATGCGTCCAACATGCTCAAACCCGCATTGGCACGCGGTGAATTGCAGTGCATCGGCGCAACCACACTGGATGAATTCCATAAGTACATTGAAAAAGACGCGGCGCTTGAACGTCGCTTCGCACCCATTTATGTGGAAGAGCCGACGGTTGATGACACGATCAAGATGCTGTATGGCTTGCGTGACCGCTATGAGGCCCATCACAAAGTCCGCTATGCGGATGATGCACTGGTTGCCGCGGCTCGCCTGGCTGACCGCTACGTGACAGATCGGCGTCTTCCCGATAAGGCAATTGATTTAATGGATGAAGCTGCTGCAAAACTGCGCGTGGCTTTATATTCCATGCCGCCTGATCTCAAGGCGATGAAAAGTGAAATTGACAAATTACAGGCGGAAGAAGAGCAGGCTGGTTTGGAACGCGATTACGAACGCGCTGCGCAGAAGAAATCTGAACGCTTGCGACTCGATGATGAATATCACGCGAAGCGCGATAAATGGGAGGCAGAACACCAGTTGGATGAAGTGGTGGATGTGGATGACATTGCTGGCGTTGTCCATCAATGGACAGGAATCCCACTCTCCCAGATGATGGAGAGCGAATCCGAAAAACTCCTGCATATGGAAGCGCGTTTGCATGAGCGCATCATCGGTCAGGAAGAAGCCATTCACGCCATCTCCGACGCGATCCGCCGCGCACGCTCCGGCTTGAAGGATCCATCACGCCCGATTGGTTCATTCATCTTTATTGGTCCATCGGGTGTTGGGAAAACAGAATTAGCCAAAGCCCTGGCGTGGTTCATGTTCGACGATGAAGAAGCGCTGGTACGCATTGACATGTCTGAGTATCGCGAACAGCATACGGTGAGTCGGCTCTTCGGAGCGCCTCCAGGATATGTTGGGTATGAGGAAGGCGGTCAATTAACGGAAGCCGTCCGAAGGCGTCCATATCGAGTCATCCTCTTCGATGAGATCGAGAAGGCACATCCGGAAGTCTGGAATGCATTGCTCCAAATCCTGGATGACGGTCGTCTGACGGATGGTCAGGGCAATATTGTGGATTTCCGCAATACGGTTCTGATCATGACCTCGAACCTGGGCACTGAATACGTCAGAAAGGGAGGCGCTTTGGGCTTCCTCCAGACAAAGGCATCCAATGAGGAGCGTGAGGCTCACGATAAAGTGGAGAAGGCACTCAAATCTGCATTCCGCCCTGAATTCCTCAACCGCGTCGATGAGATCATCATGTTCTCACCGCTCACGATTGAGCAAATGGAAGAGATCGTTGTCCTGCAAATGAAGGAAGTACAGGACCGCTTGAACGAATATAACATCACCGTTGAATTGAGCGATGCCGCGCGTAAATGGCTGGCAAAGGAAGGGTATGATCCCGCCTTTGGCGCACGCCCCCTGCGCAGGGCGATCCAGAAATACGTGGAGAGTCCGCTATCGGTAGAGTTGCTGAGCGGTAAATACAAGGATGGTGCCACCGTGCAGGTGGATGTCGACGAAGAGAATAACAAGATTATCTTCCACAAATCCGAACCGATCAAGAAAAAGAGCAGACAGCACGCAGATGCTTAAGCGCTACTATGAATACGATAAGGGAGCAGTTGAACTGCTCCCTTATCTTTTTAAGTCAGGCTTGCCTCGCAGCATCTCCGAAAAATAAAGCGTGACCTATTTTTTTGTTAATCCCGCATTCATGCAAGCAAGGTAAGATGCATGGGCTTAAAGGAGAGCCTTTTCATGCAATCAAATCCCAATCCATCTTCATCGTTGCCAAAGATCATTGGCATTCTTGTAGCAATTCTTGTCTGTTGTTCATGTATTGCAATTGCAGCTGCAGGGTTATTTTTTTATCGAACCTATCAGAATACATCTTTGATACCGTCATTTGGAAGCACAGTCACACCCGCGCCCGCCGTGGAGCTCCAGCGTCCACCCGTAGACTCTATTTCAACGGAAACTGTTGAAACACTCTCACAAACGCTGGTCAAGGATAATGATCCTTATGAATTGGCTTGCCGCCTGCGGAACCTATGCAATGTCCCTACAACGGTTCCATCCAAAAATTATCAATTGGGAGATCAGGAAACTTTCTGGGCGTCAAATGTAGATACCGTCGAAAATTTTCAAGTCACAGCGACGTTAAGATATGTTACGCCTCATCTGTATTTCTGGGTTGATAATGGGGTAAAGTACAACCAGGACGATGTGAAGAAATTAGGGGATACCTTCGAGAACCAAATGTATCCCACAGACCGCGAATTCTTTGGCACGGAATGGACACCCGGCGTTGACAATGATCCGCACATTTATGTTCTGTATGTGCGCGGCACCGGCGCCTCGAACGCCGGCTATTTCTCCACGCCGGATGAATACAATCCCAAGATTAAGAAATATTCAAATGGCCACGAGATATTTTTCTTCAACGCTGATAACGTGGATCTCAGCTCAGAAGAGGCTTATAGTACGCTGGCTCATGAATTTCAGCATATGATCCATTGGAATACCGATCGTAATGAAACCTCCTGGTTGAATGAAGGGTTCTCGATGGTAGCCCAGTTGTTAAATCATTACTCCACTTATTTTGAATACTCCTACATTGACAACCCCGATCTCAGTCTTCCAGATTGGGCACCCGATCCTGGAGCGAACGGTCCACACTATGGTCAATCCTTCCTGTATCTTGCCTATTTTCTGGATCGGTTTGGAGAGGGGGCCACCAAGGCCGTTGTGAAAAACCAGGAGAACAGCCTGACGAGTATTGACGATACGCTGAAAACACTGAATATCACTGACCCGCAAAGCGGCAAGCTGATCACAGCCGATGATGTGTTCATGGATTGGGCCGCCACCATGTATCTTATGGATGGTTCGGTGGGGGATGGTCGCTTTCACTATAATAATTACCCGGACGCACCTCGCGTCACTGCGCCTGATGTTAACGTAACTTGTCCGGGATCAGCGGGTGGGTCAGTGAACCAATATGGAATTGATTATCTCACTGTCAACTGTCAGGGCGATTACACGCTGCATTTCAGTGGTTCTACGGTGGTCGGTCTTCTCCCGACGGATGCACACTCAGGCAAATATGCATTCTGGTCGAACAAGGGCGATGAATCGGACATGACCCTCACCCGTGAGTTCGATTTGACGAATGTCAGCGGGCCGGTCAACATGTCATTTTCCATGTGGTATGACCTTGAGACCGATTATGATTATGTCTTCGTCGAGGCATCTACGGATGGCAAGACCTGGCAGATCCTCACCACACCTTCCGGGACAGACAAGGATGCCTCAGGCAATTCCTATGGCTGGGGATACAACGGCCAAACCAATGGCTGGAAAGATGAGCAAATCGACCTCTCAAAATTTACAGGACAGAAAGTCCAGATCCGTTTCGAGTACATCACCGACGCAGCCGTGAATGGCGAAGGCTTTTTGCTGGATGATATGAATGTCGACGCGATCAACTATAAGTCTGATTTCGAAACGGACGCTGGAGGTTGGGAGGCCAACGGCTTTGTGCGCGTCGAAAACGTTCTACTTCAGACCTATCGCCTGGCTCTCATTACCAAAGGTAATACCACTACTGTGACTCAGATCGCGATGAACGCGGACCAGACGGCTGATATCCCGCTTTCATTGAAGTCAGGCGAAGAAGCGATCCTCATTGTTACCGGCACAACGCGCTTCACGAGACAACCCGCCGCGTACCAGATTGAAATTAAATAGCACTTCGCGCTGAGGGGAATGAGCCAATACAACCACCGTACTTAAGTACAGTTGCAGGCAAGTGAAGACGAAGTGCATATAATGAAGCATATCTTCTTAACAAGAGAGTTCCTCTGCCGGGCGCTTCGATTGGGTAGCATTCAGCGCGAAAAAACTCTCAACAATGTATCGGAGACAATATGGCAACCGCACCAAAATCAGAAATATTGCACATGGCTGAGTTAGTCAGCTATCAAGACGGCTCTGTGGTCAGTCGTCAGATCACAAAAGCAGAGGCCGGCAATGTCACGCTCTTTGCTTTTGATAAAGATCAGGATTTAAGCGAGCACACTGCGCCATTCGACGCCCTGGTCCACGTATTGGATGGTGAGGCTGAGATCAAAATTTCTGGCAAAGCATTCAATTTGAAAATGGGAGAGGCCATTATCATGCCAGCCAATGAACCTCACGCAGTCAAAGCATTGTCTCGGTTCAAGATGCTGTTGACGATGATCCGCAATTGATCCCAACTAAAAACCTTCCGCAGACTAATCTGCGGGAAGGTTCATTTCAACGGCAGAGACTGGTTTCTTTCTGATCCAGATCAATGTCATGAAAAATGGAATCAGAGCCAGGACGCCAGCTACCATCGCGATCACTGTGTAGTTGGACGCGGCAAAAACAATACCGCTTCCCAAACTTCCGATTGCCGATGCCAAGCCTACTAATAAATCGTTTGTGCCCTGCGTACGTGAACGCTCTAGTGGAGAAAGTTGGTCAGACAGCAAAGCCGATCCGCCTACAAAGCAGAAATTCCAGCCGAGCCCAAGTAGAAAAAGCGAGATGGCCAGCGGAAATACATTGGGCGATAACGGTGCCGTGATACAAGCCAGCAAAAGCGTGGACGTGCCCACCAGGATCACAGGACCGCGTCCCCATTTATCGGAAAGACGCCCTGAAAGAACCGAAAAGGCGAACATGCCGAATGTATGGGATGCAATCACAGCAGAAATATCTCTTAGATTGTGTTGATGGTTACGCATATGCAGAGAGGTAATGACCATGATGGCAACCATGACCACTTGTCCCAATGCCATCGCACTAACAGCGGTCAAGGCGGCAGGCTGACGAAAGATCTCAAAAATAGGTCGCGCCTTCCCAGTCAATGAAGTTAATGTGGGATCAGGATATTGCGCCGCAACTTGTTTGCCGAGGTCGCGTGGGTCAGGTCGAAGGCCCGCGAAGACAACGATGGCTGAAATCGCGAACAGGATCAGGGTCGCGAGATAGGCGCCAGTCAGTTCATCCATGCCTAAGCCTTTGACGAAGTTTCCCATCGGGCCCACCAGCAAGGGTCCGACGACCGCACCAAAGGTACCTCCCAACACCACGTTCGAGATCGCTGCCCCGCGTTTTTCCGGTGGGTTTACTTCTGCCGCGGCAAAACGGCTCAAGGTGACCGCTGCGTTCGCAATCCCCATGAGCAGCATGCCTATGAGAAACAGCAGGAAGGAAGAAATCCCAATCGCAAATAAGACCAGTGCGTTGCCGATCACGCCGATGATCAGCCCAGAGACAATTCCATCCCGCCTGCCGATCCGGTCCATAATGTAGCCCCAGGCAGAGGCAGCAAATGCCGCACCCAAAAGGTAAACCGCCGAAGGCACACCGGCAAACGAAGCACTCCCGCCCAGCTTTGCTCCGATAATGGAATTGATCGTCGCTGAAGCGATAAAGCCTGCCGAAGACAGGCTCTGATTTGCAAAGAGAATCCAAGTAATTTTGCGCGCAAGTTTGGAAAGATCTGTCATCCGTTTTTCCTTTTCCATCGCGCTATTATACGTGGATAAGAGTAGAATGTGACAATAGGACATGCCATGGATTTCGACACCGTGCCCGCTTCAAACTATCCTTTGCCTAATCTCGTAAATTTTTTGAACAAAGGATTTGAGAGTTATTTTGTTCCCATTCAATTCGATACGGTCGCGTTTTTAAATATGCTCCGCAAGGATGGCATAGACCTGACAGCCAGTCGTGTGCTGATTACAGAGGATCAACCCTGTGGCATTGCGCTGATCGCACGCCGCGGCTGGACCAGCCGGCTCGCAGCGATGGGAATTGCAAAGGAAAGACGTGGGAAAGGCGCTGGCTCGTGGTTCATGGAACAACTGATTGAAGAAGCCTGCCAGCGCGGGGAACGCAAGATGTCGCTGGAAGTGATCGAACAAAATGAACCCGCGGTGAACCTATACCAAAAGTCTGGTTTCCAAACCGTTCGGAGGTTGATCGGTCTGATTCGCAAAAATGCAGAAGAAAAAAAACGGGAGCCGTTACAGGAAATCGATCTGCGCGAAATGGGACGTTTGATCTCGCAACACGGTTTATCAGACCTGCCCTGGCAATTATCAGGGGAAAGCATTGCCGAGATGAATCCACCTGCGCGTGCATACCGTAAAGGACAGGCCTATGTTGCCATCTCAAACCCGGATGCAGAGCGCGTGGTAATCTGGTCATTGCTGGTTGAGGAAGAGGCACGCGGGAACGGACTGGGGACAGATATGCTCAGAAGTATCATCGCGAATTATCGTGGAAAGTCATGGCATGTCCCCGCGATATTCCCTGAGGAGTTTGAGAATGTTTTTGTAAGAGCAGGCTTTGAAAGAGAAAAGCTGTCGCAGTGGCAAATGAAGCTAAGTTTCTAGTTTCCAACCTGCCATCGGAATCAATGATCGGCTGCGCGTAACGCGAATTTTGTCATTTTCTTGTTTTGCTTGGCATGTTGAAATCAAGGATATAATCCATTTATCTCTTTCAACAGGTCATCTGGATGTTGTCTCCAACCCAGCCATCTTCAAAACGTAAAACCATCGGTGTGTTTGCATCCCAGGTAGGGCGCTCCTGGGGCGCAGAGTTTATCGCGGGCATCAATGATGCCGCAGAAGAACATAATGTAAACCTGGTGCATTTTATCGGCGGAAAACTGACCTCCATCCCTACGTCTGATAAAAGCAAATCTTCCTACGGGTTATACGATCTTGCCAAACCCGAGCAACTCGACGGTTTGTTACTGACTGCTGATGTGGCCTATGGAACGAACCCGGCTGACCTGCAGAAATTCTTTGATTTTTATGGCAACACCCCCATAGTCACACAATCGGTGGAGATTGACCGCGCTTCGATGTTCATTCCAAACAATGCCGAGGGAATGCGTTCTGCGGTCCGTCATCTCATTGAAGAGCATGGCTACAAGCGCATTGCTTTTATCCGTGGTATTCATGGGCAAATCGATGCAGAACAACGCTTTCAGGCATACCAGGACGAGCTCAAGGCGCACAGCCTGCGTTTTGATGAAGACCTGGTTGTAGATGGTGATTACACACCCGAAAGTGGAAGAGCCGCTATTCGCACTCTGCTGGATGAGCGCAAGCTCCGTTTTCAGGCAGTTGTCGCGGCGAATGATAGCATGGCGTTTGGCGCATTGGAGGTACTGCAACAGCGCGGCGTCCATGTCCCGGAGGATGTAGCGGTAACCGGCTTCGACGATTTGCGCGAGGCCCAGGCAACCGGCGTGCCATTGACCACGGTCAGACAATCCTTTTACACAGCGGGCAAGCATGCCATGGAAACCCTGCTCAAGCGCATCAATGGGGATTCTGTTCCAAAAGTCGTTGTGACTCCCACGCAGTTGCTCGTCCGCTGGTCATGCGGATGTTTACCCGAGAATGTGCGCCAGGCGGCCGTTGCGCCGCGCGATGTAGCCAAAACAGGCCGGCTGGAAAATAAACGTGAGGCAGCTTTGCGCGCCTTGCTGAATTCAGCGGGCATTACCGATCAGGACGCAGCGCTCCTGCAATTCAGAGACGCGTTTGGCCGCGCCTGGGACGGCTTCCTGTTGACGCTGAACAGCAAATCTTCCAGTGATGATTTTCTAAAAACGATCAATGCCATGATCGAACTGATGCAAAAAAATGGGCTTGCCCCGGCCATCTGGCATAACGTTATTTCAATGATGCGTCGTTATGCCCTGGGTGGGATCACCAGTTACACCAGCATGCTGCAGGCGGAAAATTTATTCCAGCAGGCGCGTTTGTTGGCGGGTGAGCTTTCACAACGCGCCCAGGCTTATCGGCGGCTGGTGCTTGAACAGCAGGAAAATGTGCTCCACGGATTCAGCTTTTCAATGGCACCTGCCATGAGCATGGACGAGATCGGAGCTGCCATCTCTGAGCATTTCCCTGCCATGGGCATCGAACTCTGGTACGTGATGTTTTATAGCGACGTGACCGCGCCGCAATCCATCTCCGCGCCGCCACCCGAAAGTTACAACCTCTTGTTCCAGTATGAAGGCGCTCAATTCGAGATCCCGCAACAACAGATTTCCATGGGCACCGGGCAACTGGTGCCACGCGGAAAGACACTTGAAAACCATCGTTATACCGCAGTCGTGATGCCGCTTTCTCTGGCGCGCAATCGTTTTGGATTCATGTGGGTGGAAATGGGTCCGCGTGACTGGGAAATCTACGTTCGCATACGGAACCTGGTGAGCAGCGCGCTGTTGCGCGTGATGCTCGTACAACAAAAGGAACAGGCGCAAAGGGAGGTGGAACGTCTGCTCGAAGAGGCGCGTGAGCGTGCCGTGGAACTGGCAATTGCAAAGGAATTTGCCGAAAGGACCGCTGCGGAGAACGCAAAATTATATTCCAGCGAGCAGGCCCGTCGGCAGTCCGCCGAGGGGTTGACCAAATCCGCGCGGCAACTCTCCTCCCTCGGGACAGTGACCGAGGTCCCGCAGCAGATCGTGGCGCAATTGTCCCAATTGATCCCCAATGATCGCTGCGCGCTTTTTCTCGAAGATGTGAATGGCATCCCGCGTCTGTTTGCTCAAACTGGTTTTCCTGCCAATGCACCCGTTGAAACCCTGGCATATACCGTACGCGATACAAATGTTTACCATCTCATCGCCCGTCAATTTGATACGATGGTGATCGGCGATATAAGAAACATGCAAGGCTGGAAACAGCCGGATTGGGCACCAGAAGACCGCGCCTGGCTGGGCGTCCCTCTCTATTCAAAAAACAAAGTGACCGGCATGCTTACACTCAGCCGAAGTGTGCCCGCCTCCTTTAATCAGGACGATGTTTTGCTGGCAAATACATTTGCCATTCAGGCCTCCATCGCGCTGGAAAATGCCCGTCTTTATGATGACCTGAATCGCTTCAATCAAATGATGGAGCGCATGGTCGAACAACGCGTGGAAGAACTGAACAGTGCCTATCAAACTCTTGAAAAACTGGATAAGAACAAAAGTGATTTCATCCAGGTTGCTGCCCATGAACTACGCACACCACTGACTGTGATCAAAGGTTATATGGGTATGATCAAGTCGTCAGCGGCGGTGCAGAACGATTCATCCCTGGCGCAGGTCATGGATGGCGTCATTCAGGGCACGAACCGCCTGCATCAAATCGTCAACAGCATGTTGGATGTGGCGCGGCTCGAAAACCAGATCATCAGTCCTCACCTTGAATCTGTGACGCTTGGCCCCATCCTGCGTTTGGTCTGTAAGGGTTATGTCGAGGATTTGCGGGAACGTCAGATCACACTTGAGCTTGATCCCGATATTAATTCCGCGCCTCCGCTTCTGGCAGATTCTGAACTTCTGAAAAAGGCGCTTGATAACGTCATCGTTAACGCCATTAAGTTCACACCGGATGGTGGTTCCATCTTCATTAATGCGCACTCCACCCAGGTGGATGGACGCGGAGAATTCTGCGAGATCCGCATCCGTGATACCGGCATTGGCATCGACCCCGAAAATCACACCATCGTCTTTGAAAAGCTTTATCAGCTCGGCAAGGTGGAATTGCATTCTTCCGGGCATACCAAATTCAAAGGTGGCGGACCGGGTCTTGGCCTGGCGATTGCAGCCGGAATCGTCAAATCTCATAAAGGGATAATCTGGGTCGAAAGCCCGGGCTATGATGAAGAGAAATTACCCGGCAGTACATTCATTATCCAGATACCTGTGGCAAAATAAAGAAAACTTCCGAAGATTCACTTCGGAAGTTTTCTTTGACAGCGCCCTTAATTTTCTGTACGGATTACTTTGCTGTTCCGGTCGAAATAATTTGTGAGGCGAGTTCGCAAAGGCTTAAGTATGCCAATATGCGCCAGCATCAGATAGGCAAGGGCTGCCATCGAAAGAAAGAAAAATAAATCCTTCCACAAAAACGTTGGATTGGCGTCTGTAAAAACGTAGCGAAAAACAATCAGACCCAATTGGATGAGGCTGATAATAAGCAACGGAATTGAAAAAGGTCTTAGATCATGGTCTTCGATGATCAAATGCAGCCCAACCATGGCCGCCAGGCCGGTCGCTACAACCATCAGATAAGCAAAATAGTGGGGCAGGTCATAGGCTTGGTCGTATAGTCTCTGCAGGATGAGGACATACAGAGCACAGACACCGATCAAACAGCCCCAGGTAAGAAAGTTGATGACAAACGGCAGGACCAAATTTCCATAAACACGTATGGCGATCATGGCAGTGATCCATCCCACCCCATAAGCCAATCCTACAACGACCGCCTTGGTGCTGATGCCGCTGAGGGAATTGATGAGACCAATACTGAAAATATCCAGGATTAACTTTGCCCCACCGATCAACGCAAAACTCAATGCGCCAATGCTCGCCAAAAGCATCAGGAGACTCAGCATTCCCCGCTGAGATAATCGATTGCCATTACGTGATAACATGGATGATGGTCCCCTCGGGTTGTTTGGAGAACCATTCATAATGCCTCCTGCCCAATTGTGATTTTTAACACCCAGTCAAAAAGGCTGGATGGATATTATACCCATAAGACTCATTTTGGCCGCGTGGAGTTCCCCCTACCCTCCGTATTGGATTAAGACCCGTCTGCGCGAGACCTGACATATTCTCATCTCAGCGTTCCACCTGGGAAAATCAAACACAGACCTGTCAGGTTTTTCTAATTAGCGTGCCAGCCTCAAATAGACTGCACCGCGCGCATCCAGATAAATCGCTTCAGGCGTCTGAACGATGCGCAAAACAACGTTTTCACAGGTCGAACAGCGCAACACAATCCCCGGGCCCTGGGTAAAGGCCAATAGATCCCCGACCTCACTCTCGTATCCACAGGTGGCACATTCCATGGGAGAAGCGGTCATTTCGGTGCCAAAGATTTCGTAAAGCAACCCGGCTGTAGCGTTTGCATCCAGCATAAGTTCACGGTTGATATCTGTCATCTCTTCCATCCTCATCCTCCTGTCGGACCAAATCGTTCTGTACGGATCTTATCCGAACGAATGCCAATTTTGACTAGCGCGTTGGCAGCCGCTTCAACTAACAACGTCGGCCCGCAGATAAACACTTGAACCGAGCGACCCAACGGCTGGGCCACTTCCTTCAGCATCTCCTGATCGAGTCGCCTCGCATAACCTTTCCAGTCGGGCGGCTGGGAACGAGTCAATGTGTGAAATACCTGTACTCCATGATTTGAGGAGCGCAATTTTTCCAATTCGTTGTAATAGATAATGTCTTCGAAATTGCGCGAACTATAAAGCAGACAGGTGGGATTCTTCGCACCTGCCGCGGCTCGGTGACGGATCATGGACATTAGTGGCACGACACCCGATCCGCCCGCGATCAAGAACAGGGGGTCATCCATAGTCGCTTCCCAGACGAAGTACCCGCCGATCGGTCCACGCGCTTCGATGCGGTCGCCTGGGACAAGCACATCATGCAGATAAGTTGAGACTTCGCCATCGTTGATACGTTCCACCGTGATATCCACCTCACCTTCGCGCTCTGGTTCCGATGCAATGGAATAACTGCGCTGCGCCTGATAGCCATCCTCGGCCGTGAGCCGAATATCGTAATGCTGTCCCGCACGGTGGCGCATCCATGCAGGAAGTGTGAGCGTGAATGACTTCACATCCGCGGTTTCAGGTTTGATATCTTTAACCGACGCGATTTGCCAGTTAAGTGTTTGCTTCATGGTTCCTCCTAATCATTCCAATACCTCTGTTCTTTCCACGGATCAGCGTGGTTGTGATATCCCGCTGATTCCCAGAAGCCAGGCTTGTCTTTTTCCATCAGGCGAATGCCGCGCACCCATTTGGCACTCTTCCAAAAATAGAGGTGTGGCACCACCATCCGTGCGGGCCCCCCGTGTTCCGGTGCAAGCGGCTTGTCATCGTATTTCAAAGCGATAAAGGATTGACCGTTGATCACATCCGTGAGAGGCACATTGGTAGTGTAGCCTCCATCACTAAAGGCAGTCACGAACATGGCATTGCGATCCAGATCGGCATGCTCAAGCAGGGTATCGAGGCTGACGCCTTCCCACTTCATGTCGAGATGAGTCCATTTGGTGACGCAGGAAATATCCACAACATATTTCTGCATGGGAAGTTGGAGGAACTCCTGCCACGTCCATGAGACCTTTTCCTTGACGAGGCCCTCGATGGTAAATGTCCATTTGTCGAGGGGAGTACGCGGAGTCGGCCCCGCAGAGAGGACCGGGAAATCATCCGTAAGATATTGACCGGGTGGGATACGATCCTTTTTCTCTCCCCCTCGCCTTTTCCCAAGAAAACCACGCGAGACAAATCGTTCCTCTGCCATACTGCCTCCTTTATCTCTAAACGGGCTAGCCATTACAACACCAGTATTTTAATACCGATGCTTGCGAAATCTAATCCTTACGGAAAATTCCTAAAAACTCTGCAAAAAGGAAATAACCGAGAACAATTCCTGTACCTTCGAGACCAAGAAAGACTCCTAATACCAGCAAAACCACAGTCGTATCCGTGGAACTGCCTTCGCTCAGTGCCTCTACCAACATTAATGATCCGCCCATCACGAACGCGGTCAGGATGATGAAATTCCATTTGTGTTTGCGTGGATTGAGCCAGTCAAACAACTTGTGCAACCTCTTCGCATTTATAAGTTTTTCCAATTGAAAAACTAGTCCTATACGAGATTTGAGGTATTGATAAATAGATGCAAAGTCATCCAAGACATCTTCGAATTCCATTTCAACTTGTGGGAAGGTTACTGTTGCCAGTGCCCACGTGGAAATGAATAGAATTATCATTCCGATGAAGGCAGTGAAGATTCCGCCTGGGATACTTTCTAACAGCTCAACAGGGTAAATAGCCAGGATAAGGATACTAATCAGAAAAAGGATTAGCTTTATCCATGAACGATTTACCGAAGAAAAAGATGATTTGGCAACAATACGATAAAGCATCAAACTGACTAATATCGTTAATAAAACCAGACCCCCCACAAGTCCCACAAGAATCCGGCCGACGGAAGAATTGATCCACATGGATGGATAACGTAGTAGCGCAACGATATCCCCGGTGAGGGTCACAATGATGGATAACAATGCAACCGTTTCTCCGCGCAGAATAAGCAACTGTTGATTGAAGGGAATTTCTTTTGTCGCATAGGGACGAAAGGCACGGATCAATGAAAGCACAGCCGCAAAAAATGCTAATTGAATACCGAATGATCCAACCGCGTCATAAGGGTCTTCAGCGAATGGGTTGACCACTGCCAGGAATGGAAGATTTTTGCTGTTATCAAAAAACGCCAAAAAGAAAATGGTCAACAGAAAAACAACAAATGATATGGTTTTAAATGGTCGCGCAACTAGAGTTCTCATTAAGGTACATTTCTAGTAATTTATATCCTATTACGTTTATGCATGCAAAGACTATTATTCGCTTTTCGAAAACAAAAACTCCGAGAGCTTCGACCCTCCCGGAGTTTTTGGAAAGATGCTAAGTTTTTCCCGCCTAAAACCTGCATAAATTACTCGTTCAGTTCAGCGATCCCCAAATGGAATGCACAAGGTATACGATGAAACCGCCAAGGTCATCTTGATTGTTGATCACACCCCATTTTGCAGTTAAGTCAGCGTTACCGGTCGCAGCAATCCTGGCTTCCATATCCTGCAGGCTGAGTGAATCATCGAACAGACCATCCAGGACATTCATGTTCAGCTTGGCGACCTTGATCGTTTGCTCGAACTTCTGGTTCTGCTCTTTCGCTATCTTCAGTTCGCCTTCAAGGGAAGCAATCTTGTCATTGGCCACTTTAAGATCCGTCGTGGCTTGATTATATTTATTGTTTAGGTCTGAGTGATCGTCTTTGAGCTGGTCGTAGGTTACTTGAAGTCCATGCAACTGTTCCTGGGTCGCTTTTAGGTTGTTGTTCGAGTGATAGGCGTAAACACTGAGGCCGCCAATCGAAGTCAGCACAAGCAACGAGATGATCACACCAAAGATATAGTAAACGATTCGAGTTTTCATTTCTTCCTCCATATAAAAGTTAATTCATTTTTACTGCAACATTTGTTCGGATATGTGGGGACGCCCACTATCCTATTTGTCCAACCATGACCGCGTTTGCGATTTCAGCTGGTTGCCAGCTGACACCGCTTGTTTCAGAGATGGACTGGATCAAATAACTCATTAGCTCAACAAAAGCATCCCACGATTCAGGAGAGTCTTTCACAGCTTTGTAAAGTTTCTTGAGCTGCTCATCATTTGAGCTGTCGACCTGCTGTGCAAACACTGAATCGCTGGTAAACCAAAAGGCATTCAATACGGCAACCTTGCTTTGTATGGCAGACATTTTGTCCTTCAACGCCTTGTTTTCAGCCTGTGCCCGCTCGAGGTTGCTTTCCAGCCGTTTGGTCTGAGCCCGCTCGTCTTCCAGATCTGCCTGGGCTTTCTCCAATCGCGACTCATAATCAGATTTTGCCTGACTATATTCAGAGTCGAGTTTGTTGTAATCGCTTTTGAGAGCTCCATAATCGGCCTGGGACTGTTCCAATTGGTTGTTGAGATTGTAGGTCCACACACCCATCCCGGCGGACCCCAGGAGCGCAACACCCAGAAATAAACTGCCAGCGATGTAAAAGATTTTTACTAACATGTCAACCTCCAGAAATTGAATTCTTGCCTATCATCATGTCCTGGAACTTACCTGCTGATCCAGGACAGCACCTTTAGTAATTGTGGTACCCAATATCACAAGAGGTAGCCAGGCAGGGTTGTTTTTTTCATGTTGTCTCCTTTTCTAAATTCAGCTTGATCAGATACCTGTTCACTCAAATATTGTTATCCGTAGTTTATTTCTGGTTAACTGCCAAAACTAGAGAAAAAACTGCCAAAAGCCGCCATGTTCCAAAAGAAATAGCCCTGCGAAAGATCTCAGGGCTATTTCTTAGAATCAGGCTTTGAATAACTTGATTTTAGATCGGTCTCAGAATCCCACCTACCGCGTATGCCGATTCCCAGTCTTTCGGGCGGATCGGTTGGATTTTCCGCCGAACTTTTTCCCTCTTGGCTGTGTATAGTATTGTAGACAGTACTGCATGGAAATCTAACCTAAAATTTAGACCTTAACTGGCAAATTATTCAAAGAGTTTAGTAACCAATGAGATAAGCGGTAAATCGATAATGGGAGAAAAATTGCAGATCATTATCCATGCGCAAAGCGGTGATCGGGAAGCTTTTGCCATTTTATTTGAACAATACAAGCACCTGGTTTACAAAACAGCCTACCTTATGCTTGGAGAATCAAACGAAGCAGAAGATGCGCTTCAGGAAATCTTTGTTCAAGTATATAAGTCGCTTTCCGGGTTCGACCCTGGCAGGGCAGCTTTCACAACCTGGCTTTATCGCGTCACATTTAACTATTGTCTGAATCAGCGCCGCAAAAAGAGTCCCTTCACGTTGCCATTGGAGGATATTTCTCCGGCGCTCAAGAGTGATTTTCCTAGTACCCAACTAGCGGAAGAAGAAATCGTTCAACAGGCGATCGAGAAATTAACCGACAAACAAC